>Ga0210059_1000410_pt1 | contig 53343 bp, 35 predicted proteins | sample Ectturendosymbi2_FD_188042 | JGI IMG/M metagenome (GOLD analysis project Ga0210059, IMG submission 188042) | Ecteinascidia turbinata endosymbiont from Florida, USA - Sample 2 (SPAdes) (version 2) | ecosystem: Host-associated > Tunicates > Ascidians > Unclassified | place: Key West, Florida... | reverse complement strand
GAGCGTTTTCAACACTTTCTTCAACTGCTGTCATACGTTTCAATAAGTCATTTTCAATAGAATCAAGTCTCTGAATTACAGACAGCAACATAGCATGCAAGTCTTTCAAGGTAGGTTCATTAATTGCATGTGACAAGGTTTCAATCGCCTTTCGAGATCGTGTGTTTCTCGTATCCATGCTTTGTCCTTTAGGCAAACACGTTGCGGGAACTCAGTTGTCAGAGCAGAAAAAAAACACGTCCTATCAGCTCGACGTCCAAACACGAATGACTAATTCTGCTGGACTTCATGAACAGCAAATCTTCCCATCCTAAATCTCCATAATAGTGCTGCTTTTTGTCTTCGGCAAAAACTTCGCAGGTATTTTCCTAAAAATGTAACTTTCTAATATTTATATGATAAACTTGCATTTTTGAATTTGGTCTGTCTTCTGAATACGTGACAACCAACGTTAGAGCAAAACCAGTTACATTTCTGCACGAAATAAATCATTGCTTTACCGTGATCTCTCACACGTGCAGCTGTTAAACTCTTATTGTCTCAAGACAACACAGGGTAAAATGTCGGACAGATGCAGTCAACAATCTTTCGCGGTCCCTAGAAAATCATTTTATCGAAGCTAATATTTATAAAAATATCAGAATCAGCGATACCACACCAAACTCTGTTTCAACCTCAGCTTGGCTATGTGCAACATCTAACATGAATAAGCAGTGGCGTAACTGACGTGGAGCAGGGACGAGACGCCTCCCGTGGCAATCTAAATGTAAAAACTGGGTCCCTCTTAGCTGACATTTTGATCTTTAGTATTCTTTTAGTTTTCAGTTGTTTTTTTTGCGCTTTTCGGTGTGTTTTGTCTTTTAGCAAGTACAGACTTCCACAACTTCCGGATTCACAATCATTTCTTAACTTTTTTACCCAGTGTTGGCTAGTGCCATCACTACGGTAGTCAGTGGCCCCCTTCAGCTAAGTTTACCCCCTTAGCTTGATGAAAAGCTTCACACAAAACGTGACAAATGTCACTTTTATTTTGAAACCTCTCCAAATACAAAACATAAAAAAAAGATGAGGTGACATAGTATATTATATCCCCACCGTCTGAAAAAAGTGGGGGGACACGTCCCCATGTCTCCCACCTAATTGCGACCATGGGTGCAGGAGGTCTCAGGGTGGCGAAGCGCCCTAAAAATTTTTCGCCACCATTGGAAAAATGTGTTGGACATATTTAAAATTTGGGCTCCTCCCAGACAACTCTTCTCCCCCTCTGGTGTCCCAAGCTGGTTACGGGCCTGGTTTTAATCAAAATGCAAACCGAACGATCATAACGGAGTAAAAATTAGTAGCCTAATACAAACGCCTGGTTCCGTATTCAACTAGTGCAGTCATGGCTTTAGTGTGGCAGATGTATAGGCTACTAGCAAGCCTGCCTAACTTTTCGTCTTGTTTCAGCAATTTCATCAAAGCATTCATCACGATTTTTGAAACTTTAGTTGAATATATTTGCTGTGAGATAATTTCCGCAGACGATATTGCGACTGGTGAAGCTGTCAGAATGTCACATACAAGAGACTGGACTGAATGTCAGGATACATTCAATCACTGATGCTATTGTTTTAACTGTAGATACGAGACTTCGTCTGCCAACTGAAATACTCTTAAAAGGAATGCAACTTTAGCTTTATTAAGAATGTTTGGGACAGGCTCGCCACCAGATGTGGGTGGGGCTTGCCACTTTTGCTAGGATTACCTAAACAGCACCTAAAAACTTTGAGGCTCTTTTGAAATTCGAATTTCCCTTGCAACGTTAGAGCTTGGCTGTGAAACCCTACAACAGTTAAGCACTGAACATAAAATACAAAAATGCTTAAATAGTAGCCTACAGTAACCCCAGGCAAACGTAAAGTTAACACAATGTGAACATACGAGTATGATGTTTCTGTCACTAGACGTAGTCTACTGGGTGAAAACTTTGCTCCACTGGTGTGATAGCAATGCAGTATTTATTGTTGACGTTTCAAGAGTGTATGCAAACTCTCTTCCTTAGGAGATGACAAAAAACAAAATTAAAGCGTACGCACACTGCATTTCTGAAAATTTTCAGTGTTACACGAACAACAGGATAAAAAATGCCTAAGAAATAGGCTACCAACATTTTAAAACGATCTCCTAATTCCAACATATTTGTGGTTAAATATCAATCATTTATGAAATTTTCGATCAGATTGCCTGTCTCAAAATATATCTTGTAAGGAGATAAGGAAGACAAAGAAAAATTCCAGTAAGACACTTCTTAAAAATTATAAGAATACAAAATTTTAACTTTATTATTTGAAAATTTCTGCAAATGTCAAAATTGCTACACAATAGTTTGAAAATTTCGGGGGGGACAAATGCCCCAAATGCCCCCCCTGGTTGCGCGCCTGACTTGGACCACGCTGATCTAGGCACAACTATTGATCTTCAGCTTCGAGCACTTTGCTGTATATTGTTCAAAGCGATAAATGTAACGTTATTCTCGTTTGGTGCGTAAGTGCCGCTGTGGCCAGCCTCATTCTCAGCGTCAAACAAATACTATGGGTTGTCACTATCTCGTCACAAGACCTCACACGCCCGTGGCCACGGGGAGCATTCGGGGGCAGTGCCCCCAAATTTTTGTTGAGCACAGAAACTTTTTTATATTTTGCTTTAAACATATCATAAAAACAAAATGTTTCCCCACTAAAAATGCATTTTGCTCCCCCAAAACCCATCAAACCTGGCTGCGGACCTGAAACCTCATAAGCGCCAGTGTTGGGTAGAGATGTGCATTACGGAACATTTGAAGGTTCTGGAATATTACGGAATCTTTATTTCGAATCCAGAACATCGAATCCTCCTCCGGAATAACTTGTTAGGAGCAAAATGAGCTGATCGCGCAGAGATTTAGAATGCCGATCAGTGATCACACGACCTATTAATTAGCTCGTTAGGTCACTACGCAGTGCCATGAGCTTGTTGAGTGTTTCTATCTTTTATTTCTCTTACTCAGGAGCGCAAAGAGTGGCACTGCAAAATTCATTGAAATTATTTGTTTTACTAACTTTGCAATTTTTCACGTTTATTTAAATGTATTTCGAATCTAAATATTAAAAAAACTCTGATTTTTGGGTTCGAATAGTGAAGGATTCTATATTCCATTGTATGAATTCCTAGTGTTGGGTGCTTTTTTATCACGCATACACACACGCGTTTGTTCACGGATGCAAGCACACAGGGCGCATGCGCACATTCCGTGGATTGCTCACCTGTGCAAAGTGCGCCTCTACGTAAAGTTCGCACGAACTATTCCGATTCAATTTGCGTAATTGAATGCCTGCAGTGTGGGTTCACTTGCGTGGTATTTTCGTTTATGCACATTACTGGTTGTTTTCTTTCATAGTAGTACGCCTTCGTACTAGCACGTCTTGCGAGGGATTTAATTTTTATATATATTGGAACTTGTAAGCGTTCCCAACCTTTAACCCGAGAACAACTTTCAGAGTCGCCAATCTCTTAAGATCTAGCAGTCCACATCGCATAACCCGACAGTTTGTTTACAACCTGCAGTAACTATACCCTCACAAAACTTTTTTGTTGCCAAGCAACTACTAGACATCACAAACTCCCCCTTCTTAAAGGCATTATTAATTAGAAGCCACTGTTGAAAAAACACTTTTTCATTTTTTCCAACAACGTTCGCGTTGGACTTGAGCTTAGTCGGCGATCTATCAGAAGACCGCGACCAACGACTGGTTGAGCGCTGCTGATGTATTGCGGCAGCTCATTTTTTCGCGGTTTGTTATTTTGTCAAAACGCTAGCAACAGTCAAAACGTTGACAAATTCTACCTTGCGGCCCACCCCAAACCATGCTTTAAAAACCATTTATTCACAATCATTTGGTTTTAAAAATCGGTTGTGAAGACATTTTGCTCATCTCGCATCAACTGAATAACGTATGCTTCTTAGTTCTGAGCCGGATCAACCGTGCTAGACAAAAATTACCGGAATTGTATATCCCGGTTGTCTGAGGGCAGTGATCCATTCGGGAAAATCAAACCAAATTATCGGCTGAAAATAGCTCCTCCGGAACTTTGAACCGACGCATTAACTTCTTTTGTTACTCAAGCACAGCTATCTTCTTCGCAATGCCTTCGGAAAGCTTAAGATTATAATGAATAAAACAAGATGTGTGCAGTACAAACACATTTGAAGGGAAAGACCTTCCTTTAAATTGAAATGCATTTTTTAAAGATTTGTTTTTGCGGTTAAGAAAACCGAATATGCACAGAATCAAACTATTACACGCATTTAAGTATGGTGGAAAAGTTCAGCGTATAGTTTTGAGGTCGTCTTATCTTCATCCAGGTATTCAACTCAATGCAGGATTGATGTCAAAAGCGACTCTCGTAACTGTTAAATTCTCACGCTTTTCTTCTGGCGATTGGCAACCGATGCGATAATTTGTGTTCCTTTGCAACGGAACTTTACGCGAAGCCCTTGTTGGGCGCGTTTTCTTTAACGGGTTTCTCATGCAGAAACGTGCCTTCTCCAGTTTCGAGATCAGGCCTTTCAAACTCATTTTATTACGGTTTTCTGACATCGTCGCGCTTGCTTAAATCCACTGAAAAATTTACCGGCTTGGTTTAAATTAAATCTGCGTTTTTTTGTGAATGGAAAAGAGTTTCACTAACCAAACAGCAGAAATTTAATCTTGCAGGCTGCTCGATTTACTGAGATCAAGTAGGACGAGGGAGAAAGTCACCGTCTTCATGTGACGTTTAACCATTGTGTTGCTGGACCGTTTGATCTTCGTGTGAGATTGTTGAAGTGAAAAGGGGCACAATGACTGACGAGCTGATTTGTCTTGGTCACAAACACATGCGTAATTCCTACTGCATTTCACTCGCGGTAGCGATCACGACAGCTTACGTGCTGGTGGTGTAGAGATCCCTAGGTGGGTGAACAGTCACCTAGATGTTTCAAACTGAAACACTGCCCTCGCCACCAATAACTTGGCACTATCTACTGATGATATTTTCACAGAGATAATTAATAATGCTTTTTTCAGGATCCCGATTGTATCTTCATTTACGTCATAAAGTGACCAGATATTGGCTTGCTTGTCCAAGTTGGCCGTAGAGGCCAACTTATGCGAACAGCGCAATACGAACAGCGATCCATGTTTGTGGCCGATTGACTTGTCTTTAGTGTTTGGGCTGCCTGAAGCAAAACAGTAAATCACTATTTCGTACTCGGCTGACAGACGTTTAAGACGTTGTCATTCCTAACTATGAACAGCTTGTACCCAATTTCTCCCACACTTATTCGCTAAGCAACGCCGAAGCTATCACTCGACAAATGCAGATGAGTCTGTAGAAACTTCGTTCAAAAATGTTACTAAATTAAATTTACTGTTTTCCGCAGTGGCGCCTTCATGATAGATTTGCGCTTACAAAGATGGTATTCTCGGCCCTGCACATACTTGACAGCATATTTTTTCATTTTGTTTACGCTAACTCTCCTTCTGGCCACGTGCCATGCTGGGAATGTCAGTGGGGTCATTGGTCCACTATTTTGGACCCGTACGTAATTTTCTAACGAAATTTTGTAATCACATAATGCCAGAAAACCGCTTATTCTACTGTATTACTTTGAAAAACATTTTTTCAAAAACAGAAATGATATAAAGTTGTTTTCTGAGATACTCAGAGAACCGCCTAAAAACGCATCAACTTTGAAATTCTGCCGGAAGCAGTCCTCCCTTGCCACCCCCCGTCTGCTGATTCCCATGTTACTGACCCCAATTATTAGCTGTTTCTGTAAATGCAATGTTGCAATGAACATATTTTCTGGGCGTATATTTTTTCATATCGTTTCCGTTCGAGTTCCTCACGCCAATCCACTGCTGCAGTTGCAGGCATTGGCATAGGAAGGGAGTGAAGGGGGCCTCAAGGGCGTAACAAGGGGGGAAAAGGGGGCACAATTCCCCGGGCGCCGAATCATTATGGGGGCGCCGAAAAGTGCAAACAATGTCACAAGTACTTTCTTCAACAGCAGATTTGCTGCCCAAAGATGCTCGGGTTCGTCCATGGGGCGCCAAACTTGTTTCTTGCCATGGAGGCGCCATCTAACTTCGTTGCGCGCCTGGGGGGCCTTGCCCCTGGATTTTGAAATTTGATATATGCTATTGGCGCTTTAGCAAAAAAATATTTTTCTTTTAGTTACGGAGGTGTTAAAATAAAAAATCACCAATTTTGCCCTCCTGGAAAAAATCTTTTTGGCCATCCCCTGGAAAATCCACCATTGCCCACCACCCTGGTAAAAATCCTTCCGACGCCCATGGTTGCAGGTACTCCTAGTCATGCTACAATACTCGTACACTTTAGTTACTTGGACGATGCAATGTGCTGTACAAGGAAAAACTTAACTTTCTATCAGACCACTTACCTCTGGAACATATCAGTTCTTCTCGTACTTAAGAAAATTCAAACCAAGTTATGGGATTTGTATTTTGGAGAAAAATGGTTCCAACGATATTCACTTTTGACAATTATGAACACCTGTCAAAACATTGAAATCCTAGTGACCCTCCAGCGAAAAAAGATATGCTACGAATTCAATTCTTTTGTGTCCAGCCTGCACATCTGCGATAACCTGCGCAAGAGTCCTGAGAAAAGAAAATATTTGCTTTCAAATGCTTCCCCGCGTTAAGCAAAGCTGGAATCTATCACTGGGACCCCTGCTGAGTTTGTGAGATTCACTGTCTGAGTTTTAGCTCAAACAAATTGAGGTATTTTCCACGGTTCAATTTGTATTTTCGTAATCTTGTTAATCTATGACTTCAAACCCACGGTGTTAAAAAATGAATAACAAAACGAAATATAACATTTGTTTATTTCCGAATTCCACATAAATTTATTCCTTCTTTCATTAAGCATCTGTTCTTTCAGCGAAAACAGCAATTAAATCATGACGATTTTCGTGGTGTATGAGCAAAACTCTTCAAAAACAAAGACGTTTGAAGAGATACGGCACGTTTTCTTTTCCTTTACGTTATCTCTGGGACAGTTGGCAACCAAACTAGTCTTTTCAGCTACATTTCGCTCGATGAGCTTTTGCATGCTTCACCTGGCCGATAGCCTCCCATGAACTTTGATCCACCATGATACGAATAAATGATAACAGCAAATGAATGGAAAACATTGATATTAACATAATGAAATTTTATGTTCTAATGGGCTCCTTAGTATTTTCACGATTTGTTAGCTGTTTAATATCACTAAGCTTGTGCGTCGCGCTGTGGCGCAGCCAGCCCAAAAATTTGACGGGGGGGCAAAATCCTTACTTTTAGGCGAATAACACTATCTTATTTGGAAAAACGCCTCTCAAAGCACAAAATGACTGTGTGTTCTAAAAATCTGGGGGCATGGCCCCTTTGGCCCCCCTGGCTACGCCTATGGCGTCGCGTCCCTCCCCATGTTTTCCTGTTTGCTCAACCGGTCATTAAATTGGAAAACCGTTTTCTGAAACCGAAAGAAAAAAGTAGAAACTACTTCCTCACGAACTAAACGCCGGGCAATTGCAATCAAATCTTTTGCGCTTTGCTAAAAATCGCTCATCAGTTGTCAAGCTTGTCCATGGGAATGGGTCTCCCATGGGATTCCCATGAGTGGGACAGAGGACTTGAAATTTGTCCCAATTCCCGTTGGAGCGGTAGCCATGCTAGCTTTGAAGTCTGCCTAAAACTGTGATGTTTTTCTTCCACTCGCTTCCCATATATAGCACATAGCATTTTAAGATTTCTTGCCGTTAGAATGGGCTTATGTGGACCTGATCTTGTCATCAGCTCTTGTTATTAACTCTGTTTACATCAGTCTTGAAGAATGAAAGTTGCTGTAATGGTTCAGGGACTGCCAGGAATAAGTGAACTGTCAATATCGGTCCATGAACAAAAGATTGAAGATGCCCTGAATGAGACGGACAGAGAATTTGTAGAATAAGATTTGATTTTAGATTAGATTAGAATTTCTAGAATAAGATTAGAGAGACAGATTTAGATTAGATTAGAATTTCTAGATAAGATGAAATTAGATTACAATTTCTAAAATGAGATGTGATTGAAATGGTTTGGATGGAAATTGTTGAAATGTTTCAGTGACTGCCAGGAATAAGTGAACTGTCAATATCAGTCGATGAACAAGAGAATGAAGATGTGCTGAATGAGAATGGCCAAGAAACTCTAGAAAAAAACTAGATTTCCATACTTTTTTCAATGTCGTAAACATTTAGTCTGAATTAATTTGTCTTTCTTGCTCTACGTCGATAAATATTTAATATTGTTATCACGCACCGGAACGTCAGTAATTGTGACGTGATATAGCAGGAATATCCTGAATATTCCGAGGCCCCCCAAAAAATGACAGTTTCAGCTCCTTCTTTAGTTGACGAATAAAAAAAGGGTCACCAATCTTAAGTGTCCACCCTCGTAGCCAATGTCGCTCTAATCGTGGGTTTGAATTGTCTTAACCACAGCTCTGTAGAGGCTGTAGACATTAAAGCACGCACACAATATACTGTAATTACTTCCTATTGCTAGTTTCATGAGAATCTCATGGGTTGGGATGGTAAGAAGTTGCCATGGAATGGAATAGGACAGTAAAAAGTGTTCTATGAACCAGCCTGTCAATTGTGCTCGGTCTGATGTATTTGGTGAAATATACAGCAACAGTGACAGACTTTTCAGAAAGAAAGACGAGTCAGTTCTAAGATGTTTGGTTCTCGAAATCTTATACAAACTTATTTGAGGCAGTTTGGAGAAAAACATTAAGCAATACTCCGAAAAATACACCAAAACGCCAGGAAGCTTTACCATATGAGTTTGAATAAAACGTTTGGACCACAGTAATTGAAAGAAGACCGTTGCCGTGGCAACATGGTGCTGACAATTCTTGACATATGCAGACGATTCTTGGAATATATCTTTTACTGTAAAGGAGGGTCGTCGCAGATCTGCTGCTGTTACTTGACCCCACTGCAATAAGGTCAGTGAAGGTTCGCACGATTGTTGGGTTACAAAGGTTGAATTACTGAAGTCGAATAACCGGTACTTTCACCATCAAAACCCTCTGCCGTGAATAGCATAGTTGGACGGTTGGCATACACAGGTGCTGCATCACCACTGCTTAAAATAACCTACATTTGAATAGTCTATAGCTTTCCTAAGGTAACATTGTGCCTCTTCGCCTTGTGTAAACTTTGGCCGCAAGGATCAAACGCTCTCCAGTGCACGTATGCGAACTTTGTCACGCGATGTCATTGTTAAATACGCCGCATCTAAAAACTTCGACCGCCAACAAACAGTGGTGGACAAAATGTGAGCGCGTGGAAAGCAGATAACCCCCCGGCGTGGGCGGACAAGAAGGCAAACAAGACAGCGATGACGGCGAGTTCGCACGCAACGGCGTACAGGCGGCGACGCACGTCGGACAGAATTCGAGAAGCAGAAAGACTCAACGTCATTTGAAACCGGTCGAAATTCGCTATGAAGTAGCTTAATTTTTTGAAAAACCGCATACAATCAAGCACGTTTTCAAAATTGCTATGTTCAGGACACTACTGAAACCGGAAGTGAAGAAATGGGAGCGATTGATGTTGACGTTGCCTTCACACTTTTCACAACGTAAAACGCTGGTACGTTGCCCCGATCGCAAAAGGTACTGTTAAAAGTCACAGAGCAAAAACAAAACGTTTTCCGCACTTTTGCCTCAAGAAATGAATGCATCACCAAAACAAGCGTCAGGATTGAGAGAAGAGAGCTCAATGTCTTCTGCCACAACGGACTGAGGCACGTTTGCAATCACATCCCGGTGTCACCTGGAATTCATGCCAGGCACAAAACATCCTCGTGCTTTCTGTTTTAAGAAGTATTCGTCTCTTGTTTCGTCGGGATTTTACCGAAATGCTGAATCACTGCTAAAAGCGACAACGCAAAAACAAGGCTTTACATAAAATTGTTTACGTTTTTGCCTCGATGTTCCATGTACGAATTTGCAAGAGTTTCTAATCAATCTGAGGGTACATACTGCCCTAAGAGTGTACCCTCAGATTGATTTCGCCAAAAACGTACACGTTTTGACTTCACCGACGTGTTTAGAAAAGGTAAACCATTCACGGGTGGTTTAATGAAAGCATGATGTGCATTTGCCAACGACAATTACCTGAAACAACACCTTAACGAAAGTGTACGCGGTTGCTTAAACAAAAACTGTGTTTTGAAAAGAAAGATGCAAAACTTTGTAAATTATGTTAAAAAGACAATTTGGTCGTACCTGGGCGATAATCCAAAAATTACGCTGTTAATCTCAGAAAGAGAAGTATCTAAGTTTGTGCTGCAGAAAAACGATAGGTTTCGATTGAAATTATGCTGTTCATCAAGCGCAGCAAACGCACTGAAGTAACTTTGACGAAATTCGTGCCGAACCTAAAATTCAATGTTGTTTCAACGAAGCCCTTCTTCTGTTACCGGAAAAGAGGCGACGCGTGCTCATGGCAGTCGCAGACAAGTTTTGCTTTGCCACTTGCCTTGTTCAAAGCAAGTTTCCGAACATGTCGTCAGAATAATACCACAGTGGTTTTAAGATGTCCTGAATATTCCTTGTCAAGGTATCACAACGCTTGCCCGTCAGCACCACGTCAATTACGCACAGCAGGAGTCTTTCCCGGGTGCGCACTTAAACTGGTCGTCGTTTGATACACCAGAATCCTATTTTGACAATATCAGCAATTGGATTTCCCATGCTTCGATTCGTTTTTTCGGCGATTTGCCCACTAGATTCTCAATTGCTTATTGTATAAGAAATGCAAGCAACATGCACAGAGAATTTTTAGCTTGAACATGCCGTTAAATAGCAATGTCTGGTTACATTATATTTTACAGGCTCAATCAACCGCTAAGTGTTCCCTTAATATCAAAGAAAGTGTCCTCTACACCAATGGCGCTATACAATTTACTCCACAGATACTTGGATTCCAGTTTGGACTCCATTTAATGAGACGAGTAATGAACATTTTGAATATAATAAAAACACCGTTGTGCTTTTTTTGAAAGCCGCTTGCTTTCAAAGAAGACACAAGGTTCAATGGAGGATAAAAATAACATTGTGCATCCTAACACAAAACACTCAGTAAATTTTAAAAACTTATGAGACGGTTAGAAAGGATGAAGCCTTATATCATCTTCGTTTTAGAAACTCAAGTGTGTAACATTTCCCAGTCTTTTCAATCTTACGCGTAGGTTGTGAATCAAAAACTTCAGCAAAAAAGTAGGTAGGAATGTTGGAAACATGGCACACACGTTTATAAAATAAGCACGTTTTCTGATTTTACTCCATCCGCATGCGCCACAAAGATTGAAAATATTAGCATGAACTGAACGTAACTTTACCACTCTTTAGACTATCACAAGAGTACTTGAAAGAAAAATGAAACTAGATATTGTCAACTATATTGTCAAAATGGTGTGACAGGCAAAGCATATCTTTTTTCTACGCTCTGTAAGCAAAGTCTTAGCAGACTGCAACCAAACCATAGTAAGAAAATAGATTTAGAGGATTCTCACTACACTATATCTATGCTCGTAGTCGGTGCTGAGCAACGAAAGTAGACCGTTGCCATGGGTGTTGACCGTTGCCATGGGCGTCGGAAGGATTTTTTCCTGGGGGGAGCCACCAGGGGTTTTTTCTAAAATTTTTCCAATGGGGGCTACAAGTGGTGAAATTTGGCTTTTCCCACTCGAAACTAAAAAAACGACTTTTTTTGCTGAAAATTTCAAAATCCAGTGGGGCTTGGCCCCCTCTTGCCTCCCTTTCCGACGTCCATGACCGTCGAATTAAAAGTTTTATAAGATTTTTTTGTTTCGAATGCCCGATACCTTTTTACCGTTTGTTTTTTCTAAATTGTTGTGTTTTGAGATGTGAAAAACATCAGTTATTAAGTTTCACCAACCTGAGGAGAAGTGGTGTGTATGCATTGTGGTTAATGAGCTACGATAAACGAGGCACGTGTTTTTTGCGTTTTGTAGAACAAACAAGATTATAATTTAAAAATTTCAGTTGCTCTAAAACTTAAACGAGCCTCATTTACTTTTTTGGAGAAACTGCGCCCAAACGCCAGCACGATTTTGTGCTTAACTGTATCTAGACATGATTTTCCGTGAAACATTTCAATTTCAGTTTTGTTTCAGTCAATATATAATTTTTGCCAAAACCCGTTTGTCCAACGTGCTCTACGACGAAGACGTAGAAGGAATCCCTTCTACCACCGCAGCCAGTGACAAGCAGTTCAAACGGGTATTTCTCAAACTTTTTTCTAAGGGACCCAACTGACTTTTTGATGGCACCACGCATTATCGCTGCTGCTTAGTTTCTGCGTCTTACACTTGGTACGGAGAGAAGATTCAGTTAACTGTACAGTAGTACTGTACTATCTTTTTCACTTTATCTCCATGGCCCACTTGGAAACCTTTCTATGACCGAACCATGGACTATAGACCACGCTTCTTTGTGGTCTACGTCTTGACACGCGAAAAGTAATAAGTCAACACCAAAAAGACTTAACTGATTTTTCTTTGTATTTGCATAAATTTCAGCACTGCGCAAAGCCTCCAACTTGTGCATCAAGGAACTTTCTTCTTGAATTTTCTGTTGATAGGCTTATGCTTGAATGCTCGATTATCAGCAAGTTTTAAATGCGACGTTTCATGCGATGCAAGACGTATGGCGTGAAGCATTGCCTGTCAATGTGCATCTCACTGTGATGGGGAGGCTTGTTGTAAACGGGAGGTTTGTTCAACGATTAAGTGGAAGGAAACTTTAATATCACCAAAGCACGAAATTAAAAAACGAGTTTGCAGCTTGTGAAAAAATGAGAAAAACAAAAGGAAATAAAACCAGTCGCAGGGGAACAAAAATGTTTGGTGGTGTGAAACATTTTTGTCTGATTTTTCGGATTTTTACCTGAAAAATGAAGTGCTAAATGACTGCCAATGAACGAAAATCAACAAAAGTTGACATCAATGTCAACAATAAGTAGGGGCAGGACTCAAACTTTGAGGGGTCACACAATCATCATATCACCATTTTAAGTGTATGCACAAGAGGTAGGTGAGCTGGTAGGCTTATTTATGCATTTTTGTAACTCAAACAGCCAAGTAACAGAAATGCAATAAAAAGAGCAAAACACCAAAGAGTAGAAATATGCACCAATAGTTGTTGTCGCATTGTTTCGGTGTTCGCGTCTTATCAAAATTGCTTGTGTGTAGTGAAAAGAAATCCTGTGTGAAATGTGTACGAAACCAAACATACAAAAAGTAAGAAATATAACTGGTAAAACGCTAATTGCCACATCGTGCTTTAAAATTTAGTAAAATTAATTAGCTGTAGTTTCGATCTCATGATAAATGCGATGCAAAGCATTTGAAATGTTGATCGAAACAGTTTGCATACCGCTGTGCGCCAATGTGTGCCGCCATCTGACTTATCTTTTACTTTTTTTCTCTGTGAGCTGTTTACCTCAAAGTTTTGATGTCAGAATGCCTTCATTTCTCTCACACTACCGGATCCCTGCATTCTGATAGGTGAATTACGTTACAGTTGGGGTGCTGTCAAAATGTTTTGCTCTTATCGGTGTTGGTCGTGTGGAAACACCGATTCTGCAAAGCGCTATTGTATGACCAACCGTTTTGTGCTTGTATTTCATGATTGCGTCAGTGATATGGACCACGAGTCTGTAATAAAATTATATTACATTATTATATTTAATTGCTTGTTAATGAAATATAACATGACAAAAACGATTAAGGGCTTAAAAAGTATGCAAACTATTGTATGTACATATATGTCAGACACAAAAGGTTGGTGAAAGACCCTCTGGGTCATCTACTCAGCCAGTCCTATGAATAGTTGACATATAAGGTCTTTCGCCAACCTTGTGTGTATTATGGGTATACTACTCAGCCAGCCCTAACTAACCATCTAGCACAAGACCAAGTTAAACAGTTCAGGCCCGTAGCCACGTAGGGGGTATTCGGGGGCAGCGCCCACCCCAAATTTTTGTTCCCACCAAATTTTGTTTTGCCCAGAAAATGACATCACAATGTGCTTTAAGCATATATTAAAACAAAAAAAAACAAAAATCTTGCGCCCTGAAACAGATTTTGCTCCCTGGCAACTGACCTGGTTCAGCAGTCAACAGCAAAATTGTTTTTCAATTAAACCTGAACAACTACTGTACTGGATAAAAATTCTCATCACTGAAGTTTTTTAAAAACTCTATTATTTTTTCAAAATTGTGAAAAATGTGTTAGTTTGTCAGATTTATAAGACAATCTTCAAAAAATTTTGCCCGACTTTTACCACCTTTAGCCCGATTTTTTACAAACTTGCAAAGGGTTGCGGTGCTACCACACCCTGGACCCCATCTTCACGAGTGTGGATATGAAAGTACAGCAAATTTTCACTTGGTGTTGTGGGAAAAGTTTGACTTGCGTTTTCAGCATTTTTACATGTGGAACGTTACGGCGCGTTTTTGATGGGTGGTTGCCCAGGAGATTTCTAATAAGTATTGCTGAACAAACAAGAACTTTACACCACTTTTTTGCTTCACCTTTGAAACACCTCACAGCCCCTCAGGCTGCCATAGCATATCGGACGCAACCAGGCCCGTAACCAGGGGGGTACAAGGGGGCAAAGTCACCTAGAAAATTTTTCGCCCCCCTTGGAAAAATGTGTTGGACATAGTTTAAAACTATTGGACACAGTTCAAAAAATTTGGGCCCCTCACGGAAAACTCTTCGCCCATCCTGGTGTCCCAAGCTGGTTACTGGTGTCCCAAGCTGGTTACGGGCCTGCTCGCAACATCAGCACTGAAACATCTAAATTTTAATTCCTCTCTGCACATGACACGTTCTAAGTAGCCTTTGCAATTCTGAAGGCGCGCAATAGCGGAAATGCTTGTTTGACCGCATTGCGCACAGCTCACTTGCTGCTCCAATGCAGAAAAAATGTAAGGGTCGTTATGATTTTCAGGCTTTCCTGTTATTCGGAAGTGGTTGCTGCCGTGGGCAAACATGGGCGACGAACCAGGTTTTAACCACAGATGTCAATCTCCGCGACCATAAACAACTTTTCCGCCTAAACCCGAAGGCGGAAGTCGGTCCTGCATTTTAAAAACTTTTACTGAAACATTTAGATTTTAATGGGCTTGTTGCGGTCTCGGATCCTGACAGCCTTGACAGCTTGTTGCGTCAAGAAACAGAAGGCCGCCAAGCACTTAGATAAAAGGTAGGCAAAATCGAAACTTCAAAACTGCAAGTTACCAAAGACAAACGTAAGATCAGATTGTAGCTAACTTACTAAACAAGCAATTTAATTGTCTAATTTCAGTGACTAACAAGGTAAACTGCTGTTACGAGGCCAAAAGCTTTTAGCGCCGACTTAGAGCGGCAATAACTGTTCTGCTCTTCGGTAAGAGTGTGGTAATTAAGTTTACCAAACTGCTTCTGCAAGCGTGTTCAGAATGTAGTTGAAAGACTTTCTGTTTGCAGCAAAATTACTTCTCTATTTAAGACCTTATTTTGCAGTCCAGAAGAGAAAAAGCACGGTTCTATTTTTGCCACCAATTTATGTTCCCGAGGGTAGATCAGAGAAATCCTTTTGCCCCGTGACGAAACAGACAGCGATTATGACGTTTAAAAAACGAGCCGTAGGGACGAGTTTACGCTCAAGTGCTTGTTGACATTTGCCCAGTCTGTTTCCAAAGGGTTTCCAGCGAGTGCCGACAAGACTTTAAACGCGTATGCGTTTGCACGCTCCAGCCATTAACTTCACTTCAGATAAAGCGAACGGAGTTGAAAATCTTTTAGCTTGGAAGCCGGAAACCTCCCTGTATATCTTTCTGGTTCCACAAACTTTATGCCGAAGGTGCGCGCGTTAGTTGACAAGCACGGTTGACTGAACGCTACGTTGTTACTTGTTTTTATTTTTTTCATTCGTAAAAAGAGAGTAAGTCTTGCAATGGTCGAAGCGACATTCGGGCCCGCGATGGCATACGATTGGATCTGCACATGATTTTCTTGCTTCGCTCTTTTCACTGCTTGTGGCTAAGTGAAGATTCGTACAGCATCCCACACTGACAGGATTTTTATCATACTCCTCACTGGAAGTGCACACTGGAGTCAGGGTGAAAAACATAATACAAATTTGGTGTGAATTTTTGCCAGGGTAAATCAATTGAATTCCAAAAATATGCTTTTGCCATTTATTGCGCTGTAGTTCTCTTCCTGTATCTGCTTTACAAAGCTGAATGTTTTTTCTGTAGGCCTACTTCTGCAGAAAAACTTTGTAAGTCGTGCTGGTTTTGGTGCATTTAGCCAGAAACCAATTTTATTTGCACCAGGGCTATAACACCCGAAAGAAACCGTAGGTTTTATCTTTGGTAAAAGGAAAGCATAAGATCTATCTTCAAAATTTTTAACTTCTGGGTCAGATTCCCATTCGTATCATATCAATTAATAACGTTTGAACCAGATTTCAAAGCAGTTACTTCCAGCATGAAGTCCACTAATCCCAAGGCGCTCACAGAAAAGCTTTTGGCGTATGAGAGTGGTCTTCTCAGGGGCGGATCCAGGGGGGGGCATTAGGGCAATTGCCCCCCTAAAACCTACGAAAGTAACTTTATTCACCATGATTTTGTACAATTCGCAAAACAGCATTCACGACATAATGCCATTTCGTCGTCCATTGTGTTTTCACAGCAATATTGTAAAGTATACTTCATCCCTCTTGCCGTAGTGAACCCGTAAAGATACTTGACTACCAAATATTACTGAAATTGCCATCCCCCGACATTATTAGCTGGATCCGCCCCTGCCCCTTCTAAATGGCATTAATCGATGTAAACAATTTTAGTGTTTTGATGACATACATTTTGCAAAATCGTCAAAAATTTATCAAAAATATTCAGCCAAGTGACATGTTCTATTAAAATTAACATCGTTGTGAGGGTCTTCCGTTTTGGAAACGATTTGCTTTGCTTAACTGCTGCGCTTGTGATCTTTTTGTCATTAAAATTTGATCTGTTAAGTAGATGCTCCCCAGGCTTGAACATATTCTTAAACCGATTTGTAGCCGGGAAGTTGTTGGGAGCCACGTCTTTGAAGCCATGAGTTCGCCAAGAGCTGTTGTAAACTTGTAGTGGTAGTCGCAATTTTTTCTTCGATATCCTGAAACTATAGCACCATTCTTGTATCTTCATTTTCAGCCCTAAATTTAATCAAACACAGCCGCGAGTACGAGGTTCAGTCTGGAGTTCGAACGTTGATATAACCCGGAACAAACTCAATAATTAATTTCTTCTATTTCTTGAAATTTTCGTATGCATGGTGGCAAACGAAAAAAACAATTCTATTTTTGTTTCATCAATGATTAACACGGTATAAATTTACTGTAGCCTAATTCGCCAGTTTTCTTCCTTCGTTCAGTGGATCGGGCCAAACGTTTCACTAGCCACTGAGATAAGACCAAAAACTCAGAACCTACATGCTTGTAACAAAGTAGCACTCGACAGTCTTGCACGGTTCTATTACAACGCAACGCGCATGTATCAATGAGCATTAAATGATTGACTTGGAACCTATTGTGAAGTCCTGGAGTATCGTTTACAGATCCATTTTATTTTCATCTCGTTGAAGTTCCTTGCACAGTGGGTTTTCTATGTGATAAAAAGTTATTTTATGGGATTCTCTTTTGGCGTCATAGTTTAAAAACTGTAGGCTTGTACCTTCTGTGTTGGTCGACCATAATACCGAAGATAACACAACTCTTTGGACAAAAAAAGCTTGCATCTGTGTGAGCAAACGCTCATGAGAACTTGTAATTATTATATTGATCTTCACCCAGTCACATATCTGCTCCAGTTCAAGCTTCTATACATTCTTTAACGTGGGATGTCGTTGTGACGTAACCAAACTCTGTCACAGTTCAGTAAGTCAAGCTGAGCGTGTTAACTTCTGGGCTTGGCGGATGCACCCCGAAAAAGGTTGATTTGCTGTTGGTAACGCTTTCGACGTCTTTCGGCAGTAATAAAGTGATAAATAATTGCCGGCGAAACACAAGTTCACTGTGCAGCCGCCCCCTGCAGGCACGCGAAAGCTCTTTGGGGGTTGCGCGTCCTCTTATTAAGGAACAGGTCATGAAACTCACAGGTGCGGTCTTGTCAGAGGTAGTTTCGCGCTTTCCAGAATACTGCAAAATTCTAACCTCGCAAAGGGCACCGATATAAAAAGACAAAAAGCTTCATATATTTCAAAGCAGCAATCTCTGTGTTGTCTGAATGAAAATTTTTGTTATACTTGAATATATTCTTATCAACTGTGGGGGAAGAAACAACTCCCTTCTCAGAAATTTGGAAACCACCCATTATTGGGCAAAATTTTATAACGTTCTTTCTGTAGTAACAGGTGCTTATATAAATCTACGAATGTGGTTGAGGTTGTTTATTACTGTGTTGGTGACATACCGTTGGCTTTCAGATACACACGAGTACGCTGGCATTTAGGTAAAAATAAAGGATATTAGAAACGTGTCGTAATTTTTTTTTTAAATATTGATTTTCGACGAAAATAAGTTGAATTTCTAATCAAAATTCGCAATTTGTGGCCAAAAATATTATGTTGGACAAGAAAGAATTTTCTGGCCAACCGCAAATTTCGGGTTTGTTACGCCTATGCGCTTACAGGTTGAAATCGAATAACTGCAGTTGTAGTTATACGCAAGAAGCAAAGTTTACGTTTCGGTTGCTTATCTTATAGTCATGCTAAAAAAACACTAAAAAGCTGCCTTTTCAAACCTTGTTATCATGCTGCATTTTTGAGAGTCTTGATACAGGTTCTGCAAGCGTGAAAAGTAAAAGGTCACCAGTTCAGTCATGAGCAGTTTCAACAAGCTCATCTGCTTGTTTGTTTGGTCTGACTCAAGATTAGCTCTGTCGTCTGACACCACTGTATCGCAAGATTAGGTCTGTCGTCTGGCAGTTACTGACATTCATAAAGGAAGGCAGTTCTGGCTGGTCGATTTTGCTTAGTTGAAAGAGGGTAAAATTTCTCTATACCGTGAGGGAATGACTGCCGATAACGCACGCTCGGTATGCACTGTTAATACGATTCAAAATTTTGTCGACGAAACCTTAATTTTTGTTTTTTCACAATAAGAAATTTCCCAACAACATTTTTGTGATCCCAACACTTTTTTTACGCAGCAAGAAGTTGAAAAAGTAATGTGGGGTCAAATGAAGCTGCCATGTATCTTAAGTACCTTGAAAAAGCATAACCCGAAAAATTCCTTACAGGTATTGGACAAACATAGATGCTGCTATTCTCTCATCCTTCTCATTTGATGTCATATTCGAAATTCGTAAAGATTTTTTGTAGAAATGGTGTTTGTATCAATGAAAATTCCAGATTTTTTCATTCAAATTTCAAACACCAGTATTTTTAGATGTTCGGAGTTTTAGTCAGGGTTTTTTAAACCGAAACGGAAAGCGGTTGTAGCGTGCTAGCCTGCTGGTCAACGTTGTTTCTGCTTTGGTCCGAAATGCTGTAAACAACTGCTAATTAGAGAAGCGAAGCAATCTCGAATGGAGAGGCAAGTTGAAAGATTGGGTGAGTAGCAATTCCATTAGATTGTACATATTCAGAGAAATACAGGGTAAAACCTTAAAAATTTGATCTTCGTCTTTGATCTACCATAACCGATGGTTCTTATAATTAATCAATGCCTGGCCATTTTATCCTATATCAGAGTGTAAAAAAGCAGCATAGGCGTTTTAAAATCCTTTTGCTTGTTAGATGCAGTCTGTTGGAAAGTTCAACAGTCCTGGCCCCTACCTTGCCAGGGAAATGGCATTGTGAACGAGAAACACGTGCCATGAGGCTCGGCCAAGTTTTGTATCGCATCCTTGCAGCATATCTACGGTCTGCGTCTCTAGTAGGTCGTTTTGCGTGTCGTAGTGGTTGTGATTCCGGATGTACCGCATGCGTTGCTTCGTGAGTAGATACCCCTCGCATGCCAGCACACGTTTTGTGCTTGCTCGCTACCAGGCGACCTTATCACTATAACATGCCGGAGTACGTCAGGTCGCTTTCGTTGCTTTTATACAGATGGAAAACGATATTAGTTATAATGAAAGTATAAAACGGAACTGAATTTGACGAGAATATCATCAGAACCACCTTCCTGTCAATCCAGCATGTTATGTTGATCACACCGACAAGTTAAAACGTTGCGCGACGTAGTAACTTGTGACGTCTACTGCCCACGACTCATGTGCAGATGAATGATATACAGTGTGAACCAATACCGACTTTCTATCAATCTGCCAATTTTTTGAAACAATTTTGGAACTTTTGTGGAGTTTTTTGGAACAATTTAGCAATTGTGGAATTTGTAATTTTTGGAAGTATCTCCAATGAGATGATTATTTGCGTTTCAACAAATGCCTTTTATTCAACTAACTTTTATTTCAGACAAATTATTCTTTTTTTTATTTTAATTTGAATTTCATACTTTGAGGAATTATTTTCGTGTTACTTTGACTACCTCTATAGTCTTTGTAATACATGAAAGAATTATCAACAGGCAATGATATGTGGCGAAGCAACCTTTTTGCAGAAAATGCCATTTATTTTAAAATCCTGCAAAAACGTTAATCGCCTGGAGTAGTCAGAAAGCAATCTTAGCTAGTGACTTGATTTTCTAGTTCTCTATTTTGTAGAATCGGAGAGCAGTGTTGTTTTTCAAAATTTCAAGCAAAAAGAGTTGGGATTTGTTTCAATGTTACGCACGTGGGTTTTTGTAATTTCACTACGCATTAGGTTTTTCGTAACGAAGCAAGACATCCATAAGGGTGCCTGAGAACAAAATGGCCGCGCTAACACAGAAAATTAGTGGCTAGTCGTTCACCTAAGCGAGTCAAGAATTTTGAAGCTATAAGAACTTAAGTAGAAGGTCTTAAAAATCTCTGTCTATCGGGAATACTTTGATAATAATGCCACGATAACATCTTTTCACTTCCCGTGTCCCTCGGAATCGAAAAATGATCGTGCACAGAAATTGTGGAAATTGCATCACGCAGTCGTTGCAGGTACACGCAGTCGTTGTAGTATCACGCAGTCGTTGTCGTTGTAGTATCAATGCTAACCGATTTTCTAGTTATGTGTTTCACAACGTCGTGTCGAACAGCCTCTACCGCTAACTATACGCTTTCGTGGATGGTTAAATATTTGCTACAAAATTAGCAAAAACAGCTTGTAAACAGTCCTAACGATGCTGCTGAAGAAGCCTCTCGTCCTGAGCTACGATTTGGATTTTTTCCAGTTTTGCTTAGAACAAAGTTTGTTTTGTTCAACACGCTGTTCGCAGACACTCCGTTACGGTTGAAGCTCGTTATCCTACTGTAAATAAGCAGGAAGAAGCTTTTTCTAGCTTTTGCCACATTATTGCCAATACCAACCTTCTGAATTTTTTGCCCAGAAATTGGAATATTGCGAAGGAAAAGAAATCATGCAAGAGAGTAAAACTTGAATTACAAAAGTTTTAAAGAAAAATGTCACTTCTCTTAACACTACAAGCTAAGAACGCCTACGTTATTCTGTAGCAATGCTATGGAGACTGATGACATCCGACGTCGGTAAATTGCAACTAAGATTATACATTTTGTCTCTGACTGTGGTATGTTGTATAAGTCTTGCTTATTAACATGAATTGCGTTGTTAACCCTCTATTCTGTTATGATTGGGAATGGTATGGTTTGTTCATGCATTTTTGCGTTATTGAGCGTTGCATCAAGATGACACCGCCCTTAAAGCAACTAAACAAGGGAAAAATTCTTGAGGTAAGATAATTAATTGGTTTGACTCTAATCTCGGCGGGAAATTAAATGTGTTTAAAACTAACCCAAATGGCTATGTTTTGCGTGTTTGCATATAAGTTGAGGTATTTGTCGGTGGCAGTGTACAGGTCAATTCTATGCGTTGCTGCATTCTGCGCATTTAGCATTTTTATTGCCAAGCTTTATCTGAAAGCAGTCTACTAGAGTGGAAGTTACCAGGCGGTGAACGAAGTTTAAGCCCTTGGGAGCTGCAGGCTTAAACCCTTCAAATAAGCACGATCGAAGCGTTGTGATCTTACAGTGCTAAGACGCTTTTTGTGCTGAATCGCTCTTTGCTTAGAATCCGTCAGTTTTGCTTCATATCCATAATTTCCGCTTAATATCAATCATTTCAAATTTGTTTTACAAATAGCTATAAACTGATATTCTTGCAATTAGCGAATGTAAACTTGAATATGCATGTCAGGTCGAATCAAAATAAAAACATTACATCGAAATACAAAGTTATTTGACTAGAATAGCATTGTGGCCTGCATGATGCTGCGCAACTTTATGAGGTACTTAGTGAGTTTGGAAAATGATAATTATCACCATATTATAATATGGTTGTCAGAGCTACATGGAAAAGCTACTTACAGATGACTTGAGTTCTTCAGTTTGTATATGAGGATGAGTTTTTGTTTTTTTGTTGTGAAATGTTGAAGTATAAGTTGAACTGTAGGAAATGTCACGTTTTGTGTTTTAAGTGGGTACCAGAATCTGCAATCTTAAGACCGTTACATTAAATGGGGTCAGTGCCTTCTCAACAGCAAGGATGTTCGTGGTGACAAGAGAGAGACAGATATTTGGTTTAATTCAAACTTGAGTTTTCAGTGTAAGTCGCTGGAGACCATTTTATAAGTTCATTTTCAATGAATCCGGAGGAACGAAAATAATTCAGAAACTTTAGTCAGTTCATTCATTTGCGCCGCACGGCTTCTCGTACCTTTGCTTATCTTCGCCCATAAGTTTTAACAATTTAAACTGCACGCCAGCATATACCTTGTAAGCTAGTAACGCTTAGTACAGGGCACAGAATTTTACAAATTTCAGCGAACTTGTTTTTTAACAAAATATACAAATTTTGTAATTAATTGTTTTACAGCTGAAAAGTCGTATAAATTCTGATTACAGGGGTGCATGTGTCTTATAGTTTTCTTTTTGTTTGCTCCATGTAGAGCACTGACCAGATGGTTTGAAAGATACGAGTACATCACGGGAATTTATCGTTTTCTCTTTTTAGTTGCACGCATTTTATACACTCATATATCAGGTTACCGCGGTGATATCAGCAGTCGGCCATGCAATTACGATTTATCTACAGCATCATCGGAAAAGCACTGCTTATAAGTAGTCGTGTGCTGAGCTGCACCTTAAAAATATTGTGTTGATAGTGGTGAAACATTTCAAGAGTTAAAGAACTGGAGTGAAGTAGGTATAATGCCAATGGTGCACCCATATACTTCGGCCTAGGTGCTGGGAAAGGTAACAGAAGTTGTTTTCGCTGAAGTCGGCATGGGATGCAAAAGAGTCATATCAGTAAATTTTTACAGCAAAAAACTAAAAAATGCCATGAAACACGTTTGTTGTGGAACGCGTCCTACAACTTGAGTTCCAAACGGGAAATTAACTTCTAAATTTTGACGAACAGTTCTGAAGGGGTGCTTGAATTAGCTTAGAATTACAACAGAAACCTTCCTAAACAGCGTCACGAACTTTTAGCATTTTGAATTCCTTATACTGACAGGACCATCGCCATTGAAAAGCCGATTAAGTGGTTATCGAAAAAGTAACGGTATCGATGTTGATACTGACAGTGATATCATTAAATCTTGACGGCCTCACAATTGTTTGAAAAAGAGCTTCTTCAACACTACTGTTGGTGTTAACGTTGGCAATTTACTGCTGAGTTAATTTCAGAATTCCATTCCAAGTAACCGCAAGATTTTGAAGATCAATGCAGCATGAGTTTTAGTTGCTTTTGCATCCACATGAACACAAACGCTTTTTCGCCCTGTTCCCATCACAACATCTGCATGAGCTTTTTGCTGGTTTGCATGCAAACTGGACACAAGCGCACTGTTATTACGAAAACACAGGCGTTCATTGTTGCGTCCGCGATGCGGCAACGTCGGGGCCAGAAAATAGTTGGAAAGTCAACTTTGGCGATATTCAAACCTCGAGATGCCGATATTCTGCCACACGCTTTGGAAAACTGTTGCAATCGAGCACCTGCGTATGAAACATGCACTTAAAACCGTAGACCCTTATTGAAATGTCAAGTGCGATCGACGATGCCTATAAATACACATCCAAGCTCCTGGAGTGGCTTTGATGACGTTTTGGGCTTTCGCTGTGACGCAGCAGCTGGGATGCAGTCGACGACGTTGTTGGCACAAGGCGCTGATCCGAGAACAAGAACTTGCCTGTCATATCTCTCAAGTGGGGTGGGATTGTCGATGACTTGGTTCTGACATACTGGGCAGGAGGAAGAATGTGTTGCCTGCGGTCGAATGTCAGCAGTCGACAATTTTCAAGAGCTACACGCGAGCGTTGAATTTCAGGGAACCACAATAAAAATGCACCCCTGAGAAAGGGTTTCAAATCCCTGCTAAGCTGAGGCTACTTCCAAGACCAATAACGGACACGTAAAAGCCAGCCAACTTCGAATATAAACCTGTCACAGGCAACAGCAGGTATTTTTGGTCGCAGCTTCGTCACTAAAGCAGCTTGAGTAATGTAATCTGGAGCATTCACGGAAAATGATACGTAGCCAGGAGATACGTTGTGCCTAAACTTTAGTTATTCGTTTGCATAGCAGCTCAAATTATGGATAACTCGAATCGATTGACGAAAGGATGTCTTTTAAGCAAGTTTGATGCTGGAGACCCTCTCTGAAAACAGATTGACAATGGCCCCGTGCGTATAAGACTGCAACACTCAATCAGCAAGATTTTGAAGCCTTTGGTAACTACGTTCAAAACAATCACTGCTTAAAATAAGCGCTTTCGTCAAAGTCTTACACACTTCAAACCAAGGATTTTATCAAAACCATCTGTAATCTGATAAACCGATATTTCCGGGTTTTGCCACAGACCTGCGTCACTTTGAACTTTGACGAAAATGTGCATGGATAGCGGAGTGTGAGGTTTCAATGAAAATATACTTACGCGCCAATGAAACTTTGTTACTTTCTTAGTTTTGAAAATTAAGTTTCAATTGTATTTTCGTATTTTCAACTCGTGCTGATACACACAAAATAAGTTGTCTTTTACATTCTTGGATTGAGAATGAGAAAAACAGTTGCTTCCTTATTTGAATTATGTTTTTTCTGTAGGTAAGCCAGATTTTTGCATCTTTCTTCGGAAATTTCAGTAGAAGTTCAAAGTGTGATCACTGCAGTGAACAATATGACCAGGGCCATTGTCGTTTCCCTAACATACACACATTTGAAGGTTTGTCACCGGAACTCTGCGATAAATTTGTGGCAATTAGAGTTGAAACTTGAAGGGCATTACTTCTCATGTTACACCTTGAAAATCGTTGACAGTTCATATTCTGATTTTGCTGCTTGAGCAAATTAGATGATATCAAACTTGGAATGTAACCAAAGGTAAAATCTTGAAACACTGTTGATTTTGAGTCAAGTCTGCCCAAAAATATTTTTATGACGTTTCGAAGTACCGTACTGAAAAACAATAGTTTGTGTTTTCTATTCCTCAATTACGTGGCTTTGCATAAGTAATTGCTGGGCGCAATTTTTCATCTAAGCGCATTTTTAATAACAAAGTAATCATTCCGCTTTGCTTCCTTTATCAAAGTTTCACTGGACCGCTTTCGAAGACTAAGACTTGGTAAATCTCATGATTTTGCGAAAAATGTGCATAAAACGCTGCTGATTTGGCCTAAATTTCTTAGTGTTGGTTCATCTGGGCATTAGGTGGTGCATTCTCGTCATCACATTTGATGCAGAAGTTCCAATGAAACAACTGCAGTCAACTAAAGCTGGATTTACTTTTCTCAGTGCCTTGAGCAAACAACACGGTGAATGAGCTGAAAGTGTGCGATAACGCAGTTTACAGAAGTTTGACGTCCAGTGCTTAACAGCGACGGTGGGTCACTAACTTACCGCTACTTCGCGTGGTTTGGATTTTTTTACCACTTGTGACAAATTGGCCTGCCAGCTCGAATTCTATTGAAAAGGTAATTAGCCGGTACTTGTTGCAGAAGTGCAGCCAATTCGCTACACTTGATGGCCTAAGGTACACTCAATCATCCCGTAGTGTGCTACTGTATAAACAGCGCTGGGAAATTTAACGGTAAGTGAAAAAACATTCACACAAATGTGAACTCGAAAAACTACTCTTTGACGTCAATTTGCTTCAACTTTGAATGAACGGAAGGTTGTGTTCACATCCGTCTGAGGCTAGCTGCAGGTATACCATTGTTTAGAAAGCTCAGTAGCACATTGCATGAGGATGAAGTATATGATAACGGTTGATTGATGATTACATAAGATGCGTAAATATCAGCGCTTCTTGCAACGTTCTGGTATTTTTCAAAATAGTTATTAGCTCTGCACCAGGAAGTTGCCTCTTGATGCTGTGCTGACGGATTCCAGTATCTTCGCAATAGTGTAGTGATAAAACGCCTGCAGAGTTTTTACACAATTTGGTCCAAACTTTTTTGCTCCGGCGAACAAACAAATATTTGTGTGATTTAAAGACAACTATACAAAACTTCGTGTTTGCTACTTTACAGTTTACTCTTCCTTCTAGCCTTCTACTGCAGTGGCATGTTTGGCAGGGAGCGTCAACAGCAGACTTTCCAACCGCATAGCAGCTCAAAACGGGTGTTCTGTAATTTAAGATAGAAGTAGCTGTTCGTTGCCAAACTACTGCAAAAAGAAAGATCTGCATCAGTGGCCGCAGGTCGAAGTTCTTTAATCTCCTGTCAGCGAAAGACCTGTAACGGAAAGGCTACTTTGGAGGAGGACGATACGAATCAATTTGTGATGAACACAAAGCTTCACAAGGACATCTCGCGCAAATCACTCACTTTCGCGAACGCAGGTTTACGTGTAAACAAGTCCACCACTAAACAAGCTTCGTTTTGAAGCAACCTGAGTATTAAATCCGGACAAACTTTATAACTACTTGATTTCAGGAAATGCTGCAATCGAACAAATAAGCAATGTGGCACAAAACAGGGATCTGACCTCATGGCAGGCAGCGCTGCCACAGGTTTCTTTGCAGAAATCACTAGTTTTACAAAAATTATCACTAGATTTGAAAAAATTAACTAGATTCAAAATTTCTGCATTGAAGTTAACAGTTTTGCTTGAAATCATTTAGCTACGTAATTTATCGCCTAAAAACGTTCACATCATTTGCACGTTTGTTAAACATGATCATGCTGAAACCTGGAAAATCTTCACAATCTTCAGGCTTCTTTCAAAAGGTGAAAACGGTAAAAGTAACGGAATATTTTATATGAATCAACCTAACATTTACGGCTTTTGTTTTCATGTCCATGTATATTTATTTTTGCTATCTTCATTTCGTCTTTTTTTCCTATTACCAACTTGTGCAATTAGATCAACCAACCTAACATTTAATCAATCTTTTCCGCTGAAGTGTTCCTGCAAGAAATGAAGATAAGGTCATGGGCAACATTGCAGCAATAAACAGAAGTGAAAACAATACAAGCAATACGAAACGGAGATTTAAAAAACTTGCTTGATCTGTTGTTGCAAATCTTCACACAACGATTCGCGCGATCAAACGTTTACCGATGAAAAGAGACTGAGAAGTTAAAAAACAGCCGATCTTCTTCAAACACATACTTTGCAAAAATCACTAGATGGCAGTGAAAAATCACGAGATCACTAGATCAGTCCAAAAAACACCAGATCTAGTGAAAAATCACTGGTGAAAAATGCATGCTACATCCGGTACAGCACAATGGCTGTTGGGAGCATAGTACTGTAATGCTGTTTGACTTGTAGGAGCGAGGTCAACGGGGTGTGTTTTTTAGAACATCAAATCCAAACTTAGACCATCAAATCCAGTCTCACCAACCAGCACAGGAAAGGAACACGGACTTAACATTAGGCTTCGTCAAGATTTAGTTTAACGTGCGTATTTATAGACATCATCCTGTCGTGCACTAAATGAGAAAGGGTATGACGTCAACAGATTGAAATGTGTTGCGATAGTTGAACTTTGTTTGTTCTTATGGCCAGGGATGTAGTGCTGACAAAAAAGGAGTGGGAACGAATCCAAAAATATAGCCATTTTGAAACAGCGTCCAACTCATTTTAAAGCAAAACGTGGAAACGGTGTGGGAACGCCGTCCCTCGTGTGCCCGCCCCACTACACCCCTGCTTATGGCCCAAAGGTTTAACACAGAGGTCACCAATCTTTTTGAAACTGCGAGTTACATCTTGGGTAGAGGTTAATGCGAAGGGATACGAGTTTGATACACACTTCTGAAATGAATTTGCTCAATTTATCTTTAATTATATTATCATTAATATATGTGACTACACTGATCATGGTAATGATATTTTAAGAAAAGGTCCGCGGGCCAACCATGCGGTCCGTGCGGGCGACCTGGTACCTACTGACACACCATGTTGGTGACCTCTGGTTCACCGTGTAAGCTTTCAAATTCGACAGGACATAGCGCATTACAGATGAAAAGGTGACATGTCTTTTACTAATCGTAAGCTTAAGTTTTTCTTGACATCTTTGACGATGAAATATGTGGAATTAGGAACATGCGTTTGGCGATTAATTTCAGTAAACTCATGTCTTATGTAAGCACTTATAATGTCTGTTGTCTGTTGGGGGAACGTTTCCCCCGCATTCCCTGCCCTCGTGGTCGCACCCGCAAAGGTCATAATGGTTGTATAGCTAGTACATACTTCGATGCAATATTAGATGCGAATCTCCAAAAATTCGTTTAATAACGTGATTTTATTTGCACGTTTGGGTGCTCTGAGCAACTGATAAATGGCACTTCGGCAACGCGAATGACCACATTGCCTCGAAATATGCCTTTTTACCAAGCGCGTTAGTGTGCCAAGTGATTCCGTGTAAAGAGCAAACTTGCAGAGGTGAAAAATTAGACCGATTCCAGATTTTGCTGAACGGTTGCAAGATTACAATCCCAGCTCAGTCAGTAACATACGGTATTTTGGAATCGATCGGTTAGAACAGGTGTGGACTGGGGAACCTATTTACTACCACGGGTCGCATAAATGTTGGATCATCGCTGGCGAGCCGCAAAAAACAAATGATTTTATCCAAAAATCCAAAATTTATCTAACTATGGGGGATTGGGGCTTCTCTTGACTTACTATCTAAATACCTGCTTGTCATTAAGCGTCGTTTTGACGCGATTTTGTACTCTAAATAAGGTAACGAAAATTCTGATGCGGGCCTTATCAAATGTTCACGCGGGCCGCATTTGTCCCACGGGCCACAGGTTTCCCACCCCTGAGTTTTAGAACGTCTGTTTAACAATAACCCGAAACACAGTCCAAACCTCGTGGATGGATTTGCCGTTGTACAGTCATGGAACTGTAGTTTAAAATTATTAATTAGTAAACTTTTTTCCATCGAAATATCAGGAAAGCATACCCGTTTCTTTACCTCAATCTTTAGCAGGCGCTCGGCATGACAAACCCACATGCACCGTTCCTTTCGCCTGACCGGGCACAACCGGTCTGCATCAACTTGACATTCGCACCTCGAATCGCCTGGAAAAGGTTATGAAAGAAGGATTTTATACTCGTACGTAACTTAAAAGCAACCTTTCCGGGTTGCTGTCGCATGTCAGCTCTCGTTACTGCCTCTCTTTGACTTGAAGAGATCCGACACCACGCAGGCACAAGGTCGTCGAGGCGCGCCGTAAACAGCAGAGAAGCAGGCTCTCGCACAAGTTTCCCTGTCGATGCGCAGATTTGAAATCTTCGATCGATCGATTGCTCCCTTTTAAGCCAGTGGTGCTCAAACATTTTGGCTCGTGGGCCACATTTTTCTTTCAGAAACCCTTTCCGGGCCACAAGAATTAATAATCTCAAAAAAATTCTCTAAAAAATTCTCTTAAATGATTCAAGTGCTAAGTTTTCTTTCCGATGATATTGCTTCGTGGGCCCCTCCAGAGGGTCTTGCGGGCCACGGTTTGAGCACCACTGCTTTAAGCAGTAGACTTGATAAGTACTTCAGCATACAGGACCACATGACCACATGCATGCGGATCAATACTAACACATTGAGTTTGGTGTGCGTAGTTTAAACCTCTTTATGTTTTATCTCAATGCTGACCTTGGCATAAGTGTCCATGCTTCATGAGTGGTTTTTCTATTGGATAGTATGCGGGGCTTGTCCGCTTCTTGTCCCAGAAACTGCGTACGTCAGCAAGCTGAAACTATTTTTTTGTTCAATCCGGAACTGACTGTTGCCTTTTCAGTGTCACGTGGCATTGAAGTAGTAGCAAGAAGACACTTTGCTTCTACAGCAGCGTGTTGGTGGTGAAGCATCTGAATTTATCGTTCTTATCCACGATCAAATTATTGAAACATCGAGAATCTTGAAGTCTGAAGTACTTCGCGGTTGAAAGGAACAAGAAAGTATGAATGTTTAACGAATAACTCCACGAGGTAGCGATTTGCAGTAATTTAGTTTAAAGGAAGAACGTAACGACGGAACCAAGTTTACTTGACCAAAATAAACTGATGAACCACTTTTCAATACCAAATTTTGCTTATGAATGTCAACCTGGTGAAGAAACCGTTGTTCAGAAGTTTTTCGCTTTCATCCTCATTTTTGTCCTATGTGCTTCAGTGAATTGTTTAAAAGTTATTTCGAGTATTTTGTTGACACACGTCACCGATTTCAAACATTTATTGGTACGGGGCGAGTTTTAACAAACTCATGTGCGAACGAAATCTTGTAGAGAAAACACATAAGAGGATGAGGCTATACCAAAAATACATCACTAAAAGACCGGCCATACAGTCATGAATTCACCATAAACAAATCATAAAATAAACAGAGAAAATCAGGACATTTTCTGGCATTGTCAGTAAAACAAAGAAAACGCAAAGGAAGCCACGCCAACTGGAAAATTTACTGAATTGCTTTTCATGTTTCCAAACATAAAAATCTCAACGTCGCACTGTGCTGAATTTGAGGTTATCATCGAGCTTGAAACGATCAGAAGTCACCGAATACTCTGCATTGTAGACGGCTACATCATCATCCGTCTACCAGCATCATTATGCCCACCATTTATAGTAAGTGCTGCGCTCTGTGCGCTGATGCGCGTCAGATATCGTTCGGGAAATATACACCGCCGACCTGTAAAAAATCTGAACAGAATTGGTGGTTTAGGATAATGGATGCACACCTTGATCTTCTGCGGGTGACGCCGCGTGTAAACGAGTTAAGTGCGCACGAGTTATTGTCTTTATCTCCTTCGCAGCTCCAGATCCCTTTGACTGTAGACAGTGATGAACGACACAGCCAGCGAAGCCGAAGAAGTAGACAATTTTATTTGCTAACGCCGGTGTAGGTTGTTGAAAACGTAGCTTAGAAACAAACGATGTGATCTATGTTGAAAGCACGGATACAGTGAGCAGTCAGGCGTACGCAATCTGCACATCTCTGTGTTTCGTTGCATGCTCTAGATGCGAAAGCTATCAATTTCCTGTCATTATTGTGAGTCTTGACAGGTTCGGGATGAGAATTCAGTATATGTACAAGCTTCTAGCACAGTTAGGCTTTAGACCAGTGGTTCTTAAAGTTTTAACGCCTCAATACCCTTAAGTCAAATTTTCGTCAATATGGACACCCCTGGTCAACAGTTTAATAGCACAAAGATTGTAAGAAATAAAACACAACTGGCAAAGAAATATTAACTTGGGTAGTGAGGAAAAAGGTCAATGCAAAGGCTGCATCATATTCATCAGCACCAATCTTCTTCTTCATGTGGGTACAATGTCGCTAGATTGCTAGAAATAATGTAATGATGGAGAGTTAGTACATTGTTGAAAGCCCCTGTTGAATACTCCCAACGTCTAATCTCAATACCCCCTGGGGTATTGCCTCAACACCCCCAGGTGGTATTGAGGCAATACTTTAAGAACCCCTGCTTTAGACAAATGCTAGTCAGTGTCAGGCTCGAGAAACATGGACAACGTTTTGTCCACAAGAAGCTGTACGCAGAAACTATGATCACTCGCCAAAGTATCAGTTCACTTGTAAAAAAATCAAGTATGCTTGCCTCCTGATGTGCCTGGACTTTGCCTTCAGCATATAATGGTATTAGCGTTTCTGCCGGCACTAGATTAAGTGACAATTAATTTTAAGTACAGCTAGTAACTGTTGAGCAAGAAGCAGTGATTGCCATGCAGGAAGGAGCGCGGAGGCCTGACGAAAAACTGTCCTTAAACGACGTATTTATCAACTCTTTTGTTGAGTGTGGCGAAAGGGTCGAAGTTCTTTTCGGTCGAATGCAAACAATGTTCAAACCGGCAGCAGCTTCCTATGTGCTCTGCAATTAACACGCCGAAAAGCAAATCGGGTGTGAGAAGATCCTGATTTATAGGTCAAACAAAGCACAGTCGCAAAAGCAAAAATAGATACGCGTAGCGCAGAAGCCGTTTTGAAAATTCATCCATTACACTGGAGTTCTCAGACATTAAGCTGTGTCTGCTTCAGCAAGGAAATCACTTTGCATGTGCCAGCTACGCCGCACTATGGTTTGCTGTGGAATTCGGAAACCCGACGTTATGTGAAAGTCACCGTTATGGAACGAACAATAGAACAGATTCACGCATTCTTTCTTCCTGGAGGAAGAATAAAACCTTTTCATTTCTGCAAGCAATACATGGTGACAAGCAAATACTTTGGGAGCGCTTCCTAACAAGGCCGCTTTTGTATTGCATTAGAAGTGTTTTAACCCTTGATTTCCGTGCAATGTTTCTTTTTCAACAAGACTTGCTTTCACTGAAGTGGTGACGATTCGACAAACACCTGTCACAGCAAGCTTTGGGAAAATCCTGAAATTTGCAAGGGTTAAGTTCAGTGGTTTTGTCGGCTGCGTCAGCACCAGACAACTCTCATCAGAAACGCCAGCAATCGAAAACAACGCACAGCGGTTTCACGGCAGGTACTTGGCATTGGCGACCGCACAGCAAACTCTCCACTTAATTTCAGGTGATGTACAGGTGGAAACAGATCAAAAGTAATCTTTCATGGTGGTTGTTTTCTTACATTGGCTGCTGCGATAAAATGGGTCGCTGAGCTCAAAGCGCAGCGAATCGTCCTTGGTTTGAGTTGATGATCTCAAGCGTTTCCCATCGGTCTGCTTCGGTCAACAAGATCACGCAAGGCGCGGAAAAAAGGGAAAAGCGCTCTCTTCCAGCCCGGGTCAAGTGCTGAGCGCCGCGAAAACAGAAATCGGCCCGGCCTCATTCGCGTTGTCAGCACAGCATTCCGGTGTCCAGCATCGGGCGAGTCGCGGTCGGTTTCTTTCGCGGAGGGTGTTGACGTGAAGCAGGACGGAAAGGACAAGCTGAGTCTATTGCGTGGACGCAGCGTGGCTGAAGTAAAGCTATGCACGCTGTCCTTTGGCAGACCTTTTCAAAGAAAAAGTTTAGAGCATGTGCCAGCCCACAGTGTACTTGCAGCCGGCGAGCAGACCGCCTGCGTGAATATTTATGATGTCACGCATAGCTGGCCGATGCAATTTCTATCAATCTATCTTCGTTTTGAACAAACAAGCGAGAGATAAAGCTGATGAAACAGGGTGGCATGAGTAAAGCTCTATTTTCCGTGTGCAAGCTGAGGGGAAAGCTTGCGCGAGCTAACAGAGTTTTTGCGATAGCGATAACCGACATTTAAAGAAAGCTTGTTTGGCCAATTCAGGAACTGCAAGTCCTTTGAAAACGTTTTAGTTCAAAAAGTTTGACGAAAAAAAATGTACATGGAAGTGAATTTCGAAAGGCATGACCGACAACCCGGGAATATTTTTCGAGACGCCGCGTAGCTTTGTATCCTTGTTTCCACCATTCCTAACCGGAAGCGGAATTAAGTGGGAACTCATTTGAGAGGTTTTGCTGTTCTCTGTTTTTTGGCTGTCGCGAAAGACGTTGCAATTTGCGATTCGAAACAGCCTGACGTCGCGCCAAAATGAGCTGACTGCTATGGTAGCCACAAAAAAGGTTCAATGACACTTGACCTTCAATCAACTGCGTATACCAGCGATTTTGCCATTCACTTGCGGGTTGCTAGGAGACCCAGTGGACTTCGGTTACACACGTGTGTTGTTGTTGATCAGGATTTTGTTTTCTTCGCGACTTGGTTTCATGCACAGCAGTTGTAAAAATCTCTAACGTGTGTTGTTATCCATTGCGTTGTCTCTGTGTTTGCAAGTGGATGCAGCGGTTGGTACAAGATGCTTTGGCATTTGACTTGCCGGAACGGCTGAGGTAAGAAAGTCGTAAATCGGGCAGCAGCACGCTTGTACCAAAATGCATTACTTTCACAAATTATGTCAATGATTGTCGCAGCGGCAGCGTGATGCTCCAGCAAGCACCTTCTCAAACTGTTACGAGCATCAGGTGAAAAGCTCGTACGGTATTGTTGCCTTAGTCTGACTAAGCCACGCTCATCGCGCTGTGAAATGTGTGCAGAAACCCACATGGCGTTGAAGAAGCGATTAACATTGGTTCACTGTATCTTGGCCAAGCAAGGTGACACTAAACCATGTTCTACGTAGGGGGGCCAAAGAACAACTTCACCGTTGCCTTGACCATTGCAAGAAATGGGATTCTTGCGAGTGCATTTGGATGAGAATTTTCGCTTCGGATATTATAAGCAGTTGTGAAATAAATTGTCTCTTGTTCAGTTACTAAAACCGGCTTATATGGCGAAGCATACTTTTTATTTCAGAAGCTTGAGAAACCGAACCCCTGGACCCCCCTTGTTCCGCCACCCATTTATTTTGCGTTCGGTAGTCTCAATTTCTACTTTTAGTTGATCATCCAGCTCACTCAAACTATACTCTAGTGCAGTGGTTTTCAATCTTTCGTACTGCGACCAATTATAGCAACCCACTATAATCCAGCAACCCCCATCTATGATTCGAATGAAGCAAATGCAATAGAGATGTGCACATAAAATATCTACTCGCGACCCCTCCAAAAATGTTTCACAACCCCCCCGGGGTCGCGAATTCCAGGTTAAAAACCACTGCTTTAGTGAGTGAAATGTTAATGCTGAAGCTATCTCAGAGAAGGTTAATTTTTACGTTGGAGACCCAGAAACCACTTCTCCGCAAATGTCTTTTCTTGTCGACGTTAATTCTGATTCAAACGAGAAGGCAAATGAAGATGTCTGAAACATGTGCAATATTCTCCTTTCGCATCTGTACCGTAACAGGGTTCTTTTCTTTCAAGCGGCCTTAAAACCACCTGACGCTGAATCTTCCAGTCAGGTAGCTACAACTGTTTGTGCTTCAGCGGGCAGTGCTTTCACTGGACAGTTGTGGTTTCACACAGGACCCAAAATTGTTCTTGAGGTCCTTGTTTTTGCTGATTCTGCTTTAAATTAACAAAATTGCCAGGAAAACCTTGATATCGTTCTGTACGCATTTGGTAGCAGCTAAATGGTGCTGTAATTTAGTGACTCGCGCTTAACTTCACTGATTGCGTAATACAAAGTTCGCTGTTAACTCTGAGGCAAATTAGGTTGCGTTGTGTATGAGATGGTATTTATTAAAGATGTGACTGACTGCACTTCAGCTGATGAAAAAATAGAAAAAATCTCGTTGCTTGGGGTTAGACAATATGCCGTTAGTAACTGGCATGCCAGAAAGCATGCTATTTTTGGCAAATCTGATAAGTAGATGATGCTAAATCCAACTGCATTTCAAAGGCTTAACTTTGACTTATAGAGCTTTTCTGAGTACTTCGACCTCATTCAAAAACTAAAAAGCAAGGGCGAATAAGCTGAGTGTTGCTTTTAACTTTGCTCCAACGTTCAAGTCAGATTGAATCTTATGCTGCTGGATCAGCAGTCGGGAGAATGGTGCCGGCAGTTCTTGAAGCAGTGCCACGGGCAGTTGCTGACCTCTTCTCAGTCCTCTACTGTGAAGATCGCTTGTTGTACGTATTGACTCTTAACGATGGTCCTTCAGTGTGCTGCTTGAACAGCTCTCCGTCTCACGTGCGGCACTGAGGTGTGGATTGCCTAGCCACAGTTCTCGTATGTGACATGGGCAAGCCTGCTCTGTCGCCGTCCAACTTGTTTTCATTTCTGGAGACGTACTTGCTGCACCAAAAATAGATTTCACATTACCGCCGGTTTTACAGCATTGCTACGATTATCCATAGGGTGCGACTGTTGATTTTATCAATGGCAGTCAGCGGCATTCCAATGCTTGCTATGCGGCCGGTTAATCGCATACTGGCCCGTGAAGTAGCGCAAGTGCGGTTGATGCCCGGCGTGCGTGTCGCATTACCGCTGTCAAGAGGTGTGGGTTTTCTTGCCAACTGAGATGAGGTTTTGATTGACAGGCGACTTAGATCTGTGTTAGTTGTATGTAAACAAAGCCGCAACTAGCTGCGGCTGCTACTACTGTTAATTGAAGATGTGTGCCAAATCTGCAAGATCTCGAGAACTGCTGACATTTACGGTAAGACTAGGCTAAAATCTCAAACCTATGTTTCACACATGTACAAAAACAATTTTTGGCACCGTGTGATAGAAGTTGTCAGATGCAAAGTAGAAGAGAGCGTCTGATCTATAAGTTTTTTGACTGAAAAATCTTACGGATATTTGGAAAAGCAAGCTAAGTCAGAGCGATGAATTTTCGTCACCGTCTTCTCACCAAAGCAACTGTAATTTTTTTAACTGAGTTGAAACCGTATGGGCTATGTGAAAAGTTGACTTGTGACTTGCTATCCGCAAATCTGACAGTTGCAACCTGGTAAATGATCAACGTAGAGCGCGAACACCCACAGCTAGTACCCGCAGCGTGCGATGTGTCGGAACTGCAAGCTGATGTCTGGTTGATGCGTTCTCTGGTAAAAGATATTTTGTAAAACATACTGCTAACATACGCGTCGGCAAATCACAATTCGCGATTTAGAAGCATGGCAGTGTTTTGTTAATTGGTTTTCGTGCTTACTGGTAAGCAACTGTCGAAAACTGAAACTCTTTATTGCAATTGTGACCTTCCGTCTACATTGCGCAAATGCAGGCCTTATTGGACCTATATATTCAGAAGCTTTCGTCATGACACGTTGCACAGGAAATTCCCTTTTTCAGTTGTTATGATTGTTTTCCTGGTTCAAGCTCTTCATCCTCATATTAGGTCTTTCAGAATGCTAACTGTTTGAACTGCAGTGTTGAATACTAGATTTTATCGAAATTTATATTTTTCATAAAATAAACACCGTGTTTACCGAACTTGACGTGAAAGAACAAATATTGTTTTTACTTTTACACAATAATCAGGATTGGCAAACAGCTAAACTTCATGGATTGAGTTTGATAAAGGTTCAGATGTTTCGCAATCGTATATGAATTTTCGCCGGTTCGCTAAAGGAAGGTTGTCTGATTCCTGAAATGCACTGAAATGTTTCTTTTTGACTATTTCCTGTGACGTACATCGATCAAAACACGTGTTTCATTGAGCACCAGTTACAAAGAAACGCATACAAAGAATGTCTTCTGCCATTAAACATTATCCTACATGTCGACACGTGAAGAGTTGAGGTGATTTGTTTTGAGATGCGCCTTGCGCTACCTGTAGCAATTACTCTCAAAAATGTGACAAATGTTTCGCAGTGAGTGGAGGCAACACCTGTTTAAACAGGTTTCTTTAATATCGACGCTTGTTTTCGCGACGAGATTACAAAATACTTTGTTTGTCCGTCATCCGTATTCCACAATACTGAAAGTGTCTTTGCCTGCTTCGTCCCAGCAGACAGCTGCTATGGCTTTCAAAGTATGCGATTGTATTTTGTGATTGGTTGTGTTTGTCTTTACAAGGTAACACTGTGGTTGGTAAAGCATTTCGTTCTAGTTTTATGGCCATTGACGAAACTTTAGGATTGAACCTTAGCGAAAAGTGCACTTTTTATTCGTGATCAAAAATTTGTTAGTGTTTTGTTAATGCCGGCTTTAACGCATCAAAAACTCTATTTGATCTTGACACCCGAAGCAAAAGGGGTAAAAGCAGGGGCGTAGCGAGGCGAGATGGCGCCCGGGACAAGAAGCAAGTTTGGCGCCTCCATGGTCCAACTTGAGGTCTTTCGAAAGCAAATGTACTGTATTGAAGAAAGTACTTGTGACATTCTTGGGGCTTTTCAGCGACCCCATAGTGATTCGGCGCCCTGGGTATTGTGCTCCCCTTGCCCCCCTCGTTACGCCTCTGGGTACAAGTCGAATGAACCTGAAGCCACGGCACAGATTTGCGCATATCAGAAAACGAAATACTATTAATAAGTTGTTAAAGTAACAATCGAATGGCTATGCAATGTATATAATTGCATGACTTCATTGATCATACCCCAGCCAATAAATCGTATCTTTGGAAATTCATTAACAAAGTTGCAGGTCATTCCGGCATATCCACACCTTCGTCAACCCCAAGAAATTTTAATAGTGTCATCTATGTAATGTAACTATGACAAAGCAAGTGTAATCAATACATTTTTCCTGGATTTGTAAGTTTGAAATGAAATGCTGAACATTCCACTTCCCGAATCTTAGTGTCAACCGGCAAGTCACCAATCAGCATTTACGCTAACGATGTACTTCGAATACTCAAATAACTAATCTCCACAAAGGTGAAGGGTTTGAACCCAGCAGTTAATTTTTAATAGGAAATCGATTTCACGTAACAATACGCATCTTCAGTCCTACAAGTCCTACAGTTCGAAAAGTGGCTGTGTTGTTTCGGAAAAACCGTGAAACTACCACGGCTACATCAATATTGCAGTGTACAAGATCCCTTTTTAAGCGTGGTAATCTTCACATGCTCATTAACTTTCATTAAAGTCATCATAATTTGATATCATCTATCTAGAAACGTTTTTTTCCACCATTTTTCCTCAACTTATAAAGTAAAGTTTCGCCATGGTGAAAATGTCATGCTGCTTTTTCATAGAAAGTCAAATACTCAATTTACATTCTTTTCAAGGAAAAAACTCTGCCCAATGATATGAAGCATGCATACAATCACATCTATTTCGTTAATTACTTGAAAAATTTTTGTTGTCCCGGAAAGCAATCGCATCTCATTTCATGACAATATTATTACTAGCATTGCCCTTGTCCTCTTGAGACTGAATTACGCTTATTTCTTGAAAACCACTTACTGTGTTCAATTCGTTTAGAACTCTCTGCAATACAGAGCTAAGATGTATTCAGGTCACCAATTCCTTAACTTCAATACTTCCGAATTGTTGAACATTTGTTTATACCACCACCCAAACCTTTCTTTGATTCAGCTTTTAGCGTTTGTGTGGAGTTTTAGTGTGATCTGTTATTTTATTTTAAAGTAACTTCTGCCGTTTTTTCTCGACTGCATTCTGTTACTCATTAATATGTTTATACCATTGCGCTGTTTTAATGCATGCCAACTTATTTGTCAACATCACACACTCCGAAACGAGATAAAAGGCATTTAATCAGGCGTCAGCTTGCTACTAATTGTTGTTAGAGTATAAACAACAGTTGCAGTAACAGGTCAAATCTTGAAACCTTGACGTTGGGATTGGTTTTCGCTGAGAAAAGTGAACAAGTAGGTATTAAGTTGCAAGGAAGTTCATATACTCAAAAAGTGCTCAAAAAAGTGTTTACTTATCTTCCGTTGGCAAAAGCAAACCACGTTGATTGGAATCTTCGTTTTGCATGAAATTTATGACATCTTGCTATCGTTTGTTTTTAGTGCGCGTCTATGTTTTTGTGTTTTCTTGCAATCAATAACCCCCTTTAACACATCCAAATAAACAGATCGAGTTTCGTTGTCAAGGCAACACGTAACACGTACCAACCCCGTTCATCCCCTTCCGCCGTACATCGTCATCACTCTACGTCACCGTAATGCGCGTAACGGGCGCCACGCGCTCGAACGTCAATAAGCTTCTTGTTGTTTGATAGCTGTTGATGATTGAGCCCCCCACCAAGACTGTGTACTCCGTCAGGCTCGTTGCTTGTCTGTGAAAAGTGAGCCAACTGTCAGTCAAACCAGGCGACGGGCCTCGTTGACACCTTCATGAGCTAACATGAATGGTGTTTTTGAAATGGCGTGTTTTTGGGCGCGGTGCAGAGACGGGGAATGACAACAGAATAGCCACTGCTAAGGCGCGGTGGAATTTGTTGGAAAAACAACAAGGCGATTATCGAAACAGATAACTTTTCGACGTGTTATTAAATAGAAAAAGAAGACTGGTAGTGGCATTGTCAACACTTGAATTCCTCGACTATCACAATCGAAAGCAGTTTACTTGTCTACTACTATACGGTTGAAAAGTAGCGTCGCTCTCGGCGGCAAAAAACTTGCGTGGGTCAAGCCTACAAGTTGTTTTGACGGTTTTGAACGAACAAAGGTTATATTTCCTATGATCGGTTTGTTAGAAACATGAAAGAAAGAGAAGGTGCAGTAGTGTATGGCGTAAGGAACTGTCTTGTTTTTCAAATGCATATCTTTATTGAAGGGAAAACAAAACTCAAAGCTGAACAGGTTTTGTTAAACCAACTGCAAATTACAACGTGAACAAGGTCTAGGCCCGCATTTTGTTAACTCCATTCAATCTCTGTACGTATGTGTAGAAAAGCACCGTTCAAACAACCTTAAGCGCATTGCTGCCTGGTACAAACCTTAAGTGGATTTGCGTGTGTTCTGCAACTGAAGCTTTGCGAAAGCCCAAGTAGCCTCGAAGAGGGCACAGGATCAAGCGATGGTCCTTGCTACGCAACACGTTTGTGATAGAAACGTCTTACCTCAGACATTTTGCTACAGTGGTGAAAAGATAATTGAATTAATTGCGCCAAAGAGCAGAAAACGGCTGCGAAGTTGAGAGGTTGGTTTGCAAGCAATAGCGAAAAATCTTGCTTGGCAAGCAATGCATATTTAGCATCGTGCCCTTTCTCGCTATACTGTAATGTTGCTAGTAGTTTTCTAGGAAAGAATTAGCTTGCTAAGAAATATGTTGTTTAATAGCATTATGGTTAATTGTTAAAGAAGGAATGGAACAGCTTCTCTTAACCTGATGGTTCTCAGACTTTCATGGACCGTGTCCCCCTTCCTGAGTTCCTCAAAACCTGTTTCGCCCTGCCCTTCAATGAAAAATGTAGATTTCGTTGGTGTCTACTCTTCATACATACACCGGTGAAGACCTCACTGCTCGTGGTCTCCGGTATGAACCTTTGCATCTCATGTCTGGACCACCCAGCATTCCCTATAGCTGTGCAGCATCCTCTATAATGCCGCGAATTCACAATGCACATTCATAATTACACATGGTATCTTGTTTGAGATGAACGTTGCCGCCCGGTCTCACCTTAGGCTTAGTTGAACAGTCTGGTCGGATTAGAAACAGGGCGTATTCAGTCAAGTCGGACTTTTATGACGCACAACCATGGTGACATAATGGCAACGAGTACAGCGTCTACAGAAAGCACGTTTTCTTCGAGAAATAACAGTTGGGCCTTTTTTTTCGCGAACACACGGAGCTGTCTCCTACCACCTGTAGTGTATATGTGTGCCGACTTGCTGGCCCCGGATTCAAGCGAGCGACGCAACAATCATGAACTCCCATTTTCACGCTCAGGCTGATGCTTCCCAAAGAAATGGGTTGTTGCACCACTTTTGGCCCATGCGCGCTTTGTCAGCAGTGCGCGGAAAAGCACAAATAATATTTGGCATCAGCGACTGGAACAATCTCTACGTAAGCCAATGCTCCAAACGTATCCTGCTCTCTCCAGTTTCTCAGATTGACTGACAAGTACATTGTGACGTCAGTATGCACCGCAGAGCAATGGAATGGATGCTAGCAAAACCAAGTCTTTTGCGATGTAGCGATAGGTGGACAATTTTAGCATATGTCAAACAAAAATAGTATTGTTGTTGTTCACTGGAATGCCGCGATTCAGCTCGGCCTACGCGTACAATTGATTGTAGATATGGGCGCCCGCTTCGTCGAAACCCAAACATGTCTTTCCTGTTAAAGCGGTCCTCAACGGTCCACACGAACATGAGAAGAAGCAGAGCTAGAACAATCCAAGTATTTTTCCCTGTGAAAAAAAATGACCAATGTAGTTGATTTGAACAACTGTGATATCGCGCGTGGCTTTTCCGCATTCCATGCGATGTGTGCTGATTAGCAAACATGGCGCGAATGTTGTTCGCGGTGTCTGTGGCTGCAGCCAGCCTTGCTATGCACGTACGAACGACGTCATTCGACTTGATCGCCCTCGTTTTGTTATAAATTGCTTTATCTCGTGGTTTCCGACTTTTGGTCAATGAACAACAGCTTTGTGGATTCCTTGTCAAGACGAACGAACTTCCTGTTACAGTGTAGCGATCGTTGCGAGCGGAAGAATGATAAGTGTTCCCGCAAAGCATTTAAAAACTACTATATATTAGCGAATGCATACTAACACTGAACATTCAATTCATTCATTCATTTTTAAACTCGCATTTACTCATGGAAGGATCGTAGGGAGTAGGGGCAACAGTCCTGGGACGTATTGCAATAAGTCACGGTTTTCAGCAACCTCCAATCAGGGTTCCCACGCGGTATTGAAACTACTGAAAAAGTATCGAAAGTGTTGAAAAAGTATTGAAAGTGTTGAAAAGGTATTGAAAAAGTATTGAAAGTATTGAAAATGTATTGAAAGTACTGAAAAAGTTACAAGTATTGAAAAAGTATTGAATTGTGAAATCGGTTTTCAAGACCTTGAAGAAGTATTGAATTTGGCCAAAATGTGCATAAAATTTTGAAAAAGTATGGAAATTCCAAATTCAGCCATTTGTTTATTCAAACTTTGTACTTTGCCGCTGATGACAGTTTTGCAGATGTTTTTTGCATTGTGTTCTATGAAAAAAATTTGGAAAAATTAAGATAAGTGGCGGTACTAAAGTTTTTTCATTTAGTATTGAAAAGGTATTGAAAAAGCACGGAAAATGTTTTTTGAAAATGTGTGGGAACCCTGTCTAATAGTTCTGCAGGCTCCACACCAAAGCGCGACCAAGTCTGGTCGTGGATGTTTTGGTTGATTGATTGGCTTATTGTTTCACATGACTTAGCTAATAAACAGAAACAATACAATGAGCCATCGCGCAATAAAGAAACTAATTACCAATTGTCGATGAAAATTAGAATAAGTGAAAACACAATGGAAAAATAACTGATCAATGTAAACAAAAAGTGTCACTGTGTCACAAATAATCGGTGAAGGACCATGGCGGTCATCCAGTGAACCGACCCCGTTTATCACCTTTTGAAAATTGTTGAAAAAAAGCTGTTGGAAATCAAAAAAACAAATAACAATGACACCAAATAAACAAATATCAAAGAAAACAAATAAAAACAGATGAAGCGAACATGCCCAACAACACCCTTATGGTTGTTTGCCAGCCTCCGAAGCGTACCCCGTGGTTTTAGTCAACAGGTCCAGCCTCACCAACCTTTCTTGGAGTTCTGATCACGTGGCCGAACCGTCGTAGCTGGGATCAGACTTGAACAACCAGAACTGTTTCAGCTTTTCCAAATTAGATTAGAATTAAAATTAGAGCTACTCCGTTTTTCCGAAATAAAATTAAGAATTGCCGAATTTGCGAAAACTAGAAATTAAACTTAACTCAGAACTAGAATTACATTTAATCAAATCAAGTTCGATGTAAGTTCAAGTCATGACAAATCGGAATTCATTCACATAGTTACGAGAAGAGCAAAGATTCGTACGTCGAGATTGGCGCATTTCGCGCTGTACAATTTGTCTGGGCGGCTGAAAAGTCTTTCCGATGGAGCCGATGTTACTGTCAAATATTGGTAGTACGTACTGGCTACTCTTCGTCACAGTGCCTATTGACTGTATGGCTGGCTTAAGTTGGGGTTGGCAAACACCCGGCCGAGGTCTGGTGCCGGTCCGTGAAGAATTTGTTACCGGGCCGTGCAGAACCAAGGCCAAATTGGTCCAAAAGTGACTATGGAACGACTGACATAAGGAGCGCACTGCAGGTGTCATTGACTACCATAATCTCTACAATTCGGAACATCTTACTGCGGCAAAGCAAGTCCAGACCTCTCACTGAATCAGTGCTAGGATGACTTGCGAGTTGTAATAAATTTACATGTGCCAAACATTCATTAATTTGTCGAGGGCCGGTCCACGAAATAATGCCAGGCTGCAACCGGTCCGCAGTGCGAAAAAGTTTGCCGACCCCTGTACTTTAAGAGTTTAAGTGATGTGGTGTGATTGTGACATACAGTAGGACTTTCATCTTTTCGTTGCGCTTTCCTTGCGCGAGATGCAATCATGGACCACTCGTTGAATAACGCTTTGGGACAAAGTAGCATTTTCGGTAAAACCGGAAATTAGAAGTGAAATTAGAGCAGAGAAGCTTTTTACAAATTAGGTTAGAATTACTGGCATTTCGCTGTAGTTGGTCTAATTAGAGAACTAGAATTATGTAGTTGACCAAGTCTGGTTGGGATCTCTAAGTGGCTCGACTTCAGGACTATGGAAAATTTTCAGCTGCGCAGTATTTCACGTAGCGTTGCGCCACAAACTTTGCAAAATCCCATCATTTCCCTTTATACCTGAGATAAACCCATGTCCATATCCACAGGAGGCATTCGGGGGCAGTGCCCCCAAAACTCTTTTTATGCCCCCAAATTTTGGTGTGCCCAGAAAATTGTGTTTTAAACATAAAAAACGGAAATCTTACCCCCTTAAAAATGTGTTTTGACCTCAAAACCTTGCTTGAAACCTGGCTAAACCTCTTTCGGTCATGAACATTCTATTTCAAAACAGTAGTATTTTCATAAAGATGCTGGTGTATTGAGCAAATAACTCTCTTTAAAAAGGAAATGCTGAGCTGAAAAGCAGTATTCCCTATACATGCTCTGCAAAGAAATACAACAAACCTCCATACATCAGAATCGATTTTCGCGAGATATAACTCAAAATTATTAGTAACTAGGCCTACATTGTAGAAGAGTAAAAAACAACAAATTGTCGTCTGCACTGGGTCTGCGAGTAGAATGCGCAGTGGCCTAATCAACCCAATCTTTTATCTTTCAAATTAAAACTCTCCTCGTATACACGTGGTGGTATATGAAGATGATGGGAGATGAAACGTCCAGTGTAACATTTTTTCGCTAGGGCTTTACAGCAAGACAAGTTGTGAAACGATCGACACTAGTATACTACCTAGATGGGGGTTGAAGAACTGCGAACCAAATTCGACCGGAAGGATGGCCACATGTTTACCATGTGGTTACCATTTTTGCTCAAGCCTGTTTTGTTTTACCCAGGTGATATGTGCTGTTCATGCTTCTTGCCTTGGACTGCCTGTTGAGCAACCGAGTCCTTACACCGAAGGTAGTGAGGTGAGGATTTAGCGTATTTCTTGCCGGAACTGACGATACTCTTTGAAATTACAAGCGTGGGCCATGATTCGTTGCTTTGGTCAATCCGTCTGACGCAGTTGAAATGCCTACTGCTAAAAACATTGAAGTTACTTAGCCAAGAACTCGCCATATTCATCAACATTGTCCTACAATGTTTTAGTGGATCGAATCAATTATTTAAAAAAAGAATTGAAAAAATATGGGACAGCAACATAGGTGTAGCCAGGGGGGGGCCAAAGAGGACATGCCCCCCCAACGTTTTGAAAAATATAGTAATTTTGCGCTTTGAGAGGCGTTTTTTCAAACAAAATAGTGTTATTCGGCTAAAATCAAACATTTTGGACCCCACAAATTTTTGGCCCCTCCAAATTTTTGTGCTGGCTGCGCCACTGGACAGCAAAAAAACAATAACAGCTACGATCTTTGCCAGTAGGTCGAAGTCGTAAGCTACTTTACATTCACAACCACATACATATATGGTGCAGTTAAAAAAAGAATCGGGCAACAGTCTGCCAAAACGAAAGCGTGGTATGTCATACTTAACGTTACTGGGATGAAAATCACTACAAATGACAACAAAAGCACCGATTCGTTGGCGTCACATTGATCGCTAAAAGCTACAGTGGGTTGAACACTCGCGAATAAAGGTGGACGACGGTTTCGGTTCTCTGTTTGGTCATTTGGAATACTTAAAAAACGGTACATGTGACCTCGTGATCGGCGTTAATGTTAATGGGTAGGTGTAAGGCATAGGGTTTTGGGCCGGCGCAACCCATACACCGTTCACTGAGAAAGTTGCCGCATGGACGTCGGCGCTGGCGGGTATAATGAAACTGAACTGAGTTGAACTGACCCTAGCTACTACACATGAACGCCGTTTCCTTCAAAAGCGAGGGCGACGAAATACCTTCCTCACAACTATATACTTAATACTGTTAATTATTTGAAATAACTAGTTTCCTCAAAGGTCAAGGATTTGAATCTATCAGCAAATTTTTTTAATAGGAAATCGATTTCACGCAACTCTACGCATCTTCAGTCTCACAAACTTATTGATATAGAATAAAAAAGATCCTACAACCTTATTCAAGATTCTATTTGACGGCTGATTCCTCGAAAGCTTACAAAAAACTTAGAGCTTTTGAAGGTCATTTGAAATGTTTAAATTTCGTCTGTGTTGTGGGTCTTATGGTTCTTAAATTGTTTCTGGAATCCTGGATTGGTCCAGAACTCCTGAGTTTCTTTCAGTGTCCCTCAACGTTACCAACTGCGCTTTGTTTGCCATTTCGCACGTCTTGCTTGCCTCCACGCCTACCTTCTCTTTACGAAATCTAGGACGCTATGGTGCACGTTTGAAAAAGGTAAGCACGATTACGCAGAAGATATTTTCAATTAGCATTTGGTCAAAGAAGGTGATTTCATCACAAAATGGTGGCTACGACGTGAGATACTTTTTTACACCCTGTAGGATGGCGACCAACGACTTGCTTGGAAATTTTCATGAGCAGTTCGAAAAATGCTCACAAAAGTTTGAATTTCTTCCAATGCGGTTGAGGCACACTTGCGCAGTTTCTCCTGTGGTGAAAGCCTTGTGAATAAAATACGTCCGAGCGTGCATGGCCTTTGTAAACTGCTTGTGATTGCTTTTTGACGAAACATACTGGTTGTTTCAATATTTTTACTTTTGCGAGCGAGATTATGCTGATATGGAAGTTTCGCCTTGAGCGTAAGTTTATCAGCAAGAACGACTTTTTATCCAAGTGCACGTTTTTTTTTGTAGAACGTTCCAGACCAAACCGACGTTGCGTTGTTCGCGCATGAGGTGTGGAGTGATTGGGCGACATGGAGCGAATGTTCCAGAACATGTGGTGGCGGAGCGTCGTATAGTTCAAGAGTTTGCACGGGGTAGGCAGTTGCAAATAAGTTTGCCCTTGCAGTAACTGTCACCAGAAATGTAGTAGGAATGGAAATGAGGAGAGACGAAGCTATTGACTTCACAACACTTTACGCCCAAAATAACGAACTAGGTAAAAACTAAAAACTCACATAAATCATAAAAATGCTTTTGAGGGAGCTGGGCAAAAATATGCAAGTTTTGATGTCCTAATGGAAGACACTATCTTGCAACTTGCGAAAAAAGGTCGTCTTTTTTCAGTGTATTTGTCTGAACCAGCTAAGCTGTTTGCAACTAAACGATTCGAACTTTCTTTTAACCAAGAGTTGCGACAAACAGTGGTGGGTTTAGGGTTGGGGGGCCAAGGCAAGACTAAAAATGGGGCCCTCTGATGCCGTCATCGTATTCAGCCAACCGTGATAATCACTTTTGATTTGCCTAAGATAAGGCCACCCAAGGATATGTTCCTGAGACTACGGCATAACTGAAATAGTAAAAGGAAAAATGCAGAAGGGTGTTCATGATACACAACTTTGAAAACACTGAAAGTTGGGAAGACAAAGCTGGCAACACATAAAAGTTAGGCAATAGCATGTTGGCATCGCCCCACTTGTTTATTTTCGTCCCCCATTTCTCTGCATTCACCATCAATAAACTACAGCGTTTGCCCCTTTGAAAGTTTCACAGTTTCCCCCTTTGAAAAATGCTTGGTAATTGGTATCCTAAATTCGTTCACATTCATGTCTTTGTGGGAATCCATGAAACCGCAAAAACACCCGAGAAGATTTAAAACACTAAATTTGTTTTAAATTTCATCCTTTTAACTGCAAGAGCATAGTATACAAGAGCATCCTACCTGAGACTTGTTTTGGAAAGCTTTGAGGCTTGATGAGTCAAGGCTGCCCTCATCTTGCATTGACATTAGTTGTTTGAAAAATGTGCAAAAGTAGAAAATAATTCATCGTGTACCTTATTGAAATCATTTCTACTGCAGCAAGTAACTTACACACTTGATTAAATCTGTGCTAAGAAAAAACAGTTCAAGTTATACTGGCTAAGAGCTGGCAAAAGAGCTTAAATATCACCTATCAAGTCTGGCCTATTCGCCCTTATGTGATAGGGTCTTTTCAGAACTTTTTTGAAGAAATTTTAAACCACAATTTTTTTAGGTATAGAAGTTGGTTTGACGTTTTTCTTTATTTGCTCATTGGAGATGGTGGTGGGGTCTCTTTGAAAGGACGGTACTTACGCAATACAGTTGCTGTTAGGGGCCCCTTTGAAAGCATAGTACTTGCAAATTACAATTGCTGTTCGGGTCCCCTTTGCAAGCATATTACTTGCATATTACAGTTGCTGCAGGGGGGAAACATTTAAAGCAAGCTAGGGGAGATGTGGGACCAATGAGCCATTTTTTTACTTTTCAGGTCATTAGTCGCAAAGTTTAGCTGGCAAATCTTTAAGATTTAGCATGAATAAGAATCATCTGTCCCTCTATCCACATACAAAAAATCAGTAGGTTTTAATTTAAAAAAGTGGCTGAAAATTTGATGTGAAAAAAATTTTTTTTTGGCTCATTGGTCCCACATGTGTGGGATCAGTGAACCACCGGTATGGGACCTTTGAACCACCTCTGAGAATCATGTCATATTTAAGTCCAATACAGCAATTTCTTCTGAAAACAGAGATTTCAACATAGCCTACTGCAATATTTTTCGTTGTAATGCAGTTTATACAATGTAACAATTTGCAACGAAAGAATGTAAGTAACGAAATGAAGCAGGCTACGATGTAACTACAAAGATACGAACTGGATTGTCACAATGGGTTGGTTGCCACAAGTTGCAACTGTTTCTCAGTCTCAATCACCTTTGAATTCTATGAGATAAATCGGCATCAAATCTCGAAACATCAGAAAAGCGCTTGGTGGGTTACGACAGATGATGGCTTTGAGAGCACACTAACAATTTCCGATCTTCTGTCAGAGACAAACTTCCTTGTCTGGAAACACAAAGCCGTTGCCAAGTCTGTTAAATATTTTCATAAATTTAACTTCAAAGTCATCACCATCATCAGGTATCTTAGCACCAATTCTACAAGCATTTTGAACTTTCCATAATTGGAATAAACACTTACAATGCAGTAACAACCCGCCTCAATAAATTGGTCCGAAGATCCGCTCAATTCACAACCAATTTCTGGCTCTGTTAAGGAGGAATCATTTGCTGTGTCGCTGTCTTACTGTACTAAATTTATAACGTGGCTCGCATCGCTAATAGGGATAGCTGACGCCTCACAATTTTATACGCATCGTTGGCTTGTTTTCGATCGACTGCGCGAGAAAACCTCCGCTTAGATGCTCTGTATTACTGTGCTTAGACGATAACTTCGTATATACTGCGCTAACACGCTTCGTATAACTTGGGAAGTGGATGGCGAACATGAATAAAGGTCTATTTATACGATTAGCAATGCACCTGTCTAGCAGAGACGAGCGGACTGTCATATTTTGCGATCCAGATCCAGTCCTGATTTTTTAAGACTCAGTCCAAGTCCATTCACAATCCAAAAATTTTTTCAAACATATAGTCCAAGTCCAAATTAAGTCCAATATATTGAAAAATGCAACCTTTTTACAACAAAAATACCGCATTTCTTTTCCATTCACTCAATCCAAATCGGGTCCGAATCCTAAATATTGAAGTGATTCACAGTCCGGATTCAATCCAAATTCAACTAAATTTGCTATAGTCTGGATCCAGTCCAATCCAACTCCAGTCCAATGCTCATCTCCGCTCTCTAGTAGTCACCAAATATTTTCTCACAGAACCACGACCTTATTTTTTGTTTTTTTGGACCTATATCGACGTAAAATACTCATTCAATATTATTATATTCGGAAAATTTTCGCAGACTAATTTGATGCTCCATTACATCGCTCAACGCCTTATTGAGGCCTTCTTGATAAACAAACAGTGTTTTGCTTTTACTAATTTTGAAAGTAGGCATGTCTATCCTGAAGAAATTATGCTAAGGGACCTTTCAACTGCCCGGTCATTGGTCCCTTTCTCGCATGATTCAAAGGTCCCTTCCGACGCCATTTTTGCACCACGTGTCATAACAAAAAAAGTGTACAGTATCGATTTTCAACCTTTTGCAGTTTCAAAACTCTTTCCTTGAGCATATCACATTTGCAAAAAATCTTTCGAAAACAAGCTGCCTGTCATTTGCTAAAACAAAAACTAAGGCACCAAAATTTTACTTTCTTCCTTCAAAATAAAAATTTGGCCATAAAATTTATTTAACAGCTCTAAATCCTCTAAAACACACACGGGTGACAAGAAAGCAATCTCAATCTCATTACCAAAACCACAGAGCACACGCTCACTAGGTGGCGAGAAACAGCCTATGGTCATTGAGCCCACCCTGGTCAAAGATCCCACATCTCCCCTACTTACACGTTACAATTGCTGTTTGGGCCCTATGTAAGCAAGGTACTTGCACATTAAAGTTGTTGTTGGAGGCCACTTTGAAATCAAGGTAGGGCTACTTAAACATTGCAATTGCTGTTGGGGGCCCCTTTGAAAGTAAGGTAGGCCTGCTCACACATTATATTCGCTGTTGGGATCTCTTTGAAAGTATGGAATTTTACATTATAATTGCTGTTGGGGGCTCTTTTGAAAGCAAGATGCTTACACCAGTGATGTGTCCGAGTCATTTTTGTCGAATCAGAGTCACAAGCCCTTCGAGTCAGAGTCATCAAACATTTTTTCGAGTCGAGTCAGAGTCATGACTTAGTCGAGTCGTGTCAGAGTCGAATCACGAGAACTGTCGTGTCACTTCGAGTCTTTGGTTTGCAAGCTCGAGTCAATGTCGAGTAACACGAAATTTCATGTTTTTTCTACGACATTTTTTTACTATGAAATGCCCAACTTGCCATATAATGGCGCCCGATAAGTTTGAAAATGGTACCCAATGTTGTTTTAACAAGTTTAATTGCAGGTTATTTATATCTAGGTTCTCTCAGTTTGCATTTTACTTATCTATTTCACACTCAGTCATTTTAAAGAGTCTAGCCCAACCTTTCTGCAAGTGTCGCAGCCTCTCAGTGAGCATTGTGTTGAATGTGCGATTCACCACGAACGAGATGTGCGTGATGAACAACACCCAAGTGGCGCAAACAAGCAGAAATAAAATTAGCACGACGTAGGATCTTTATTGTTACTTGGTACCACAGTGTGAAGGTTTGCGCACTTGCTGCTCTGCCTTTCCAATCACAACAAAGTGGTGCTTTGACCAGGATGTGAAGATGGTGCCAGGTACAACCTTCACAAAAAGAACGTGCAATAGGTGCGGTTTGTTGAAAAAACGAGGGATGTTGTTGCAACCTCTCGGTTGGCGTTGCATTGAAAGTGTGGTTTTTGTATGCCCAATACATGAAAATGACCAGAGACGAACATATACTAGGATTTAAACCTGACGAAATTTTAATATATTGGTTGGTTTGGAAGATATCATTTTTGTTTAAACAGAATTGGTTTGGAATTGATGATTTTCTTTTGAACTTCTTCTCAACTTTCGTTTCAGTTTTGGGACTGCAGATTACTGTAACTTTCGGTTCAGTTTTGGGTCTGCAGGGTACTGTCGGACTGCAGGTTAACGCTGGATTACAGCCACCGATACTTTGGGAGCCATTTGTTGCAGGCACAATGCTGTGTCGCCCTGAACCAACCAAAGAAAGAGTCGAACCGACAATCCTCAGCAAAATAGCAATTGAGATTATGCATTTGACTAGGTTCGCTCTCCTATTACTGCTACAATTTCAACGTTATATGTGACTATATCACGTCGCCACCTGGGGTTAGGCTAATAACAGTGGCAGGAATTTGGATATAAACAAGATTCGGTTTACGCATTTGCATTATACTTGCAATATAGTTTTTGGTTTGGATGTGAATCTGGAAAATGGCGGGAAGTAGGAGATTCATCCCAAAGCTTTTCGTCTGACACTCTTCAAGGGATATCGTCAGAATGAAGTGGAGATACTACCGAGCTGGTTTCTGAATGACAATTCTGAATGACACCACCAAATTCCTTGATCTTGGACCAGCCACCAGCAATGACAGCACCGCTAAAATAGAAACACAGATACAACGACAGTTGCTACAACTGAACAAAGAAAAATTAATCTCAAAAACAGAGTACAAAGCAATCCGACCCACTGGCTCCCAGCGACCGCGCATGTACGGCCTTTCGAAAACCCACAAGCAAGATGTACCCTTACGTCCAATTCTGTCGATGACCGGATCGGCCCAACATGAACTGGCTAAGTGGCTTACCTGTCTTCTCCAACCAGTCCTGCAAGACTTATCTGCCAACTGCGTGTCTGATTCTTTTACCTTTGTAGAAGAAGTCAGAAACTTCACCTTCTGTCCCACCTCTGTTTTCCTCTGTTCCTTTGACATTTCCAGACTCTTCACCAACGTTGCACTTGCTGAAACCATACAAATCTGCGCCGACGCCCTGTACAATAACAACGTCTTACCGAAGACACCTTTTCCACGTGACATCTTCGTCGAATTAATGCAGCTGGCCACTTCCTCAGTGGAATTCAGCTTCAACAACAACATGTATCGACAAATTGATGGCGTCGCCATGGACTCACCGCTAGGCCCGGCATTAGCAAACATTTTCGTCGGCCACCAAGAACAGAAACTCTTCAACGTCGTCAATAGACCGTTAGCGTACTTCCGGTACGTTGATGACACGTTCGCCGTATTCAACAAT
>Ga0210059_1000409_pt1 | contig 53352 bp, 27 predicted proteins | sample Ectturendosymbi2_FD_188042 | JGI IMG/M metagenome (GOLD analysis project Ga0210059, IMG submission 188042) | Ecteinascidia turbinata endosymbiont from Florida, USA - Sample 2 (SPAdes) (version 2) | ecosystem: Host-associated > Tunicates > Ascidians > Unclassified | place: Key West, Florida... | reverse complement strand
TTTCTCACTTTTTCAAGGTAGGTGTCGCTTCCATCTACAGACACGTCTAATTTTTCGAACTGTTGCAGTTCCCTGGTCATTATAGCGTCGTAGTCGTCGTAATTAAGGATGACAATTTTCCCGTCTAACAAGCAAAAAATTGGTAAATGTGATTCAAGAAAGAGTGCTTAGTTACTTTCTGTAACCTTTCATCCAACATATAGCTTATCTTTTGGAAATAATCAGTCTTTGAAGTGAATTGTGTACTTCTACGAGGTTTTAATCTCATTACAAATTTGTTGGCACAAATGGTGTAGAGTCAAAAATTTTCACCTTGACTATGGGAGAAACAAAGCTTGTTCAAGCGTTTCAATTTCTTTTGACGGTCCGTTCTGCAAAATTGAGTGCGCTTCAATTGACATTGCCATTACTGTTTGTCATCTTCGTTTGAATTTTGTTTGCCATTCGGGTTGAACAATGCAGGTCAGGATTTGCTCGCGTATATTTTGTCCATCGTCTCTGTTTGAGCGCAACCGTTGTTAGGTGGGTTTTGCCTGTTTGCGGTGGCGTCTTTGCAGCGCGGACCATATTTGGTTTTGTGGCGAGATACGCGCTTCGTGATGTTGAATGACGGTGGTTCCAAGGATATATCCACTACCAAAATTTTTGATGGCAACTTTCTTTAAGGACATGCCGTTCACGATGCCTAATTTGTTGCAAGTTCACAATCTATGCTCATCCATACGTCATCTCAGTTTTCCTACGTTATGCATGGTCTTTTTGGGACTGTCTCTTGACGTCGCCTCAGTTTTTGTTGATTCTTGTCATCCTTTTCTCTCTGCTACTGTATAATCTACTAAGCATTCGTGTAAAACTGACTTAGACAATGGAACAAAGTTTCCCCAAGCCTTCCCAAACATGCTCTCCAAAAACTCAGCATCGAAAATGTGTCTAAAGGGCGAATCTGCGCACCCACATTCTGCTTCAACTTGTATTTCATATGCAAACTATAACTTTAAGAACCATTTTCTCAAAACTGGTATTTTGTTCGTTTGGGAGTCGTCTATCACGTCATTTCATACTTGTATCAATGATGGAATATGTTGCTATAAGGAAAGCGCCATTTATCACGGCCATTGCAGTGGAAGTGCCAAGTATTACTCAAAGTCGCTGAAGTGGGAGCGTCATTCGTTGTAAAGGATAACGCATTTCTCGGCCGTAGAGGAGGCTGAATTCCCGACGGCGGGTATCCCATTCAAAGGGAATTGAGAAGAGCCTTTTGCCATACTAAAGGCATTGAACACATTTTGCGGCTGAGTCGGGAAGGGTTTCGGCTGCATTGAAACCTGGCATATGCAAACTGTGCTATTTTCGTGGCAACTTTTGGGATATGCAGTCAACAAGTATGTTGACCAAACAGTTAACACGTTTTCCAGGAGAAAGACAGCACACCGAGTTATTTGAAAAAAAAACAGATAAAAGGGGTGACAATGACCAAATGGCCTTTAAATAATCCAACGATTTATGGCACCTATACTCTTACTTTTATAGAAGAACCCAGCTTTATTCTGCGGATACCTGTGAAGATAAACGGCTTAGCAAACAAAACGTGCAAATTACTCTTCAAAGCCCAATCATCCCTCGTGTGAAATAATTTGTGCTCCCTTTCTTAGTCAACTTGATATGTTCATTGTTATATTTCTTTTCCATCTATCCCGTTTTGCCTGATTGTTTGATCCCCTTTTCAACCATATATTAATTATTTGTTCACCTGTTTTTGTGTCTCTTTTTCAAACATTTACCACCGCAATCGGTGGCCGAGTTATGACCGAAATTGCCTCATAGGTCGCTACAATGGCTTTCGCGGTCCTCATGGCGTGTTTAAGGCCATCCCGATAGAGTAAGTCTTCAACATTTATGGCGCCAGGAGAGCCTTTCAACTTTGCAGTTTGCATCCCGCTGCCCGCTGTGTGCTGAATCCTGGCCGCGTTGCTCGTAACTGTGATTTCGCGCCTGTGGTTTCTTCGCTTTGTTGGTGATTATTTTGTCGCAGACGCATGGTCCATTTCACGAGCACAATCGAATAATACTACAGCACAAAAATGGTTAGTCATTCCGCATTACAGAGTAGGTGATAGCCCGCAATCAACACTGAGAGGAGAGCAAAAGACTTTTACAGCGCCCCAACTATAACGTTATCCGCTCATCGTCATACAAGGATCTGGCAGTGGGAGAGAAATGAAGGCGTTTTAAGATCAAATTTAGTGGTAGACAGCTGACAAAAGATAAAACTAAAAAATAAGTCAGATGGCGGTATGGTCATTGGCACACAGCGGCATGTAAATGCTTCAACCCAGGTTTCAAATGTTTTGAACGCGTATAACATGAGGCTGACAGTCATATGTTGTTACTGATTTTTAAGGGTTTGACGGTTAGTGTTTTACCAGTTATGTATATTAACTTTTTGTATGTTTGGCTTGCACACGTCGTCAGCATGTTGAAGGTGATAGATGAATCACAAGAAAATACCGAAATCCTGAAGCATCACAAAGCACACAGCGGGTTTTTGTTGCTACACAAAAGTAGTACTGATGAGATGCGAATACCGAAACAATGCACTAGCAAATACTGCAGTTGGTCACTGTCATACAGGAGCGTTAAATAATTGAAGAAAAATGAAGATTTGTGAAAAGTAATTGAGGAAATTTGTAAGTAGTGTGAGATATTTTTTCAGCATAAATGAAAGTAATTGTATGAGAACGATCTACTTTCCATTTTTAACGTGCCGCAGCTTGCAGTATGTTTGATTTGTTCTTTTTGCACCTTATGTTTGTTTGCTTTATCTGCCCTTGATTTGATCCTTCAGCCGTTCACGCGTAAGCAATTGTTAGCTGATTTCGGGACTGAAGATGCGTACGGTTACAGGATATTGATGTCCTATTTCAAAATTTACTAATTATTTCGACTTGTCATCTTCGTGACTAGTGACCAGTTACTTGAATAAAGATATGCGCAAGTCCGAATCATTGACAAAACCATGAACGCAGAGCCCAGTCGACTGATTACTCGAAATCTAGAAGACAACCTACAAGAGTAACAAGATCTACAGCAACTGGACAAAAACTAGCCGATCACATACACCTTGCTTTAAATAAGACGAAAGAACAAATGTTCGTCAGGGCCTTGCAAGCTCTGTGCACTTTGTGATTGTGAAATCCTCCAATTTTAGTACAGTTTTCTGCGTTCATGGTATCCAGGCCCGCAACCATGGGAGGGGAAACCGGGCAATTGCCCCTTCTCAAAATTTTCAAAATTGAATTGGTAGGTAAACAACAAGTTACAACCATCTTGCCCACACCGAAAATACGAGTTGTTTGCGGCCTTTAGGGTATCAATCATCATATTTCAGGAAAAACTACAGAAATCTACAAAACCTTGCAAAAATGTGTCAGTAAGAAAAGGTAGCAAAGTAACTTTATAGATCATGTTGGATCTTTTAAAAATTATAACTCTACGCCAACGGTCTCCAAACTGTTTTGTTAGAGGCCACATAAACTACTACACAACAGTTCGGGGGCCGAACATCTTAGGTGATGTGAAGGTTTCGGGATACGTTACATTTTACCAAATCAACAAGTATTTCGTAGATGTGGTAGTTTTTCGTTATTGACAAATTATCCTTGCTGCCGGAAAACATGGCTTCGCGGGCCGGATGGAATGGCTTCGCGCACCGGATGCAATGGTTTCGCGAGCCAGATTGGGACCGCGGGCTGTAGTTTGTAGTATGGAGAATCACCTGTTGCGTTATGTGTCTCTGTGGAAGTCTAAACAAAAGCAACAAGACAATAACCAAACTGAGGAAGAGACGTCCTAAATTTCTTAAAAGATTGTGGTTTTGTTTCCACACGTTTCTGAAAAATGCGAACGTACGCAGTGTTCAATAAGTTATTTCATCCCATTTCAACTACTAAACTTTCATCACACATACAGTAACTAGATTAGCAAAAAGCAAAGTTAAAAAGATAGTAGCAACATTCAAGCTTTAGAACTAACACGAAATGTGGCATTGCAGTCACAAGCAAAATGGTTATTGTGTGATTCTCGGAAAAGACAACACTTTTTCACCCACAATCACGTGATGCAACAGCATAGCATTCAGTGTGGTGTTTCAAATGTTCTTCAACGGGAAGAGATGGGGAAGGTAATAGGCCTATTTTGAAAAGTATAGAACACAACTTACAGTTGGATGACAGCGTTGCTGAACTTAAAAAAGTTTCAAAATTACTAAAGCAAGCTATGCCAATCTCACATGCAAAGCGATGGATTTTTTCTGAATTCGGTCAAAAACCTTATGTCACGTTGAGTTGCAGACAGCACAAAACCTTGAAATTGAAGTCTTGCAAACATATGAATCTCTCTTTCTTATAGGAAATCCACCAACGAGGATGTAAGGTACACTTCAGAGCATAGGCGCAGGAGGAAGCAAATTTTAGGGGGTGCGAAGGATTTTTGCTCGAATTTCCCCAACTTTCCCGAAAAGTTGTTGTGCGACTTTTACTTACAAATTTTCTCCCACAAAGATCAAGACGACCTTTTTTTGATGTGACTTCCAAAAAAAGTTCTCATTGTTTTTTCTGCTAATCGTTGGCGCCATTTTTTAAGTCAAACAACGTTGGGCGCCATTTTTATCCAGATTTTCAGGAATTTTGCTCGGATTTTCACCAGATCAAAGGTTTGGGGGTGCACTTGCAACCCCTGCACTCCCGCATCTTACATCACTGATTCAGAGAGCGTCTGTGGTTTAAGAAGAAAAAATTAATCAAATTTTAGAATGAATCAAAAGCCATTCGGCAAATGCTATTGCATGGAAAGCACCCATTATACAGCTTGTCAACTATTCTTTGATTTTCTAAATGCATATATCATATATAAGTCTATCACACAGGCTTACCCTTACATTACCACGGCTTTAGTTTTAAGAAGCAAACTTTTAAGAATTCCGGAGGAAGTTTCAAACATCACTATCACCTACAAATGAATAAAAAGCTGGAACAATTTTGTTTCTTTGACATAGGTCAATTTTTCAAATAGATCTGCATGAATGTACCGTCATCTCATTCCACAGCGTGATTGAATAGCGTTCATCCGTTTTCGTCACGAAAAAAATGACCAACTTTGTTTGTTTAGACACGATCTATTTAGAGTTTTGTTCAGCGCAGCGTTGAAATCCATTTCGCCAATCGGAAGAGTGGTTTGAAACGCACATCAATGAAACTTTTGTGAGGGGATTTTTTTCCAGGAATCTCTAATTTTTTATTTGCATATTAATATATCCCATTCCAAGCATTTCATAGTATGAATACGACATCCGTTTCATCTTGTTTTTTGTTTCTAGACTGTTGAGCGTCAAGGAACGGTCTAGGGATTCATCTGCTTGTAATTTTGAGACTATAGTCCAATGAAGAAGATAAGGAAAAAGTACCTTGCATTCGTCGTCTTGATTACCTTCATCGGTGTTTTTCCTCTACACTACCGTTTTACCAGGTGCGGATTGGCCGATTTTGTGTCGCCGCGTTGTTTTGAGCATGAAAACCATTGTAGAATTCACATGTAGGAATAGTTTTAACTTTTTTTCAAAACAATTCCTGAAGCATGATGATAAAAGGCTAACTTTGCTATAAGTGCTTTGTGCTTCGAGGCGTCTAGCCCAAGACTCATTCTAGAAACAATAAGCCCAATTTCTTGATCATCATAAAAAAGGTCATTTATTCGAAGACGTAGTCAAATCGGAGGATGAAAAATTGAAAACAGCTGAGCGTTGGGTCAGTTACCCTGATGTAAAAGATAAAGGTTGGGCTATTCGTTCACACGTTCGCCATAAGCAGTTGAAACTGACGTTTTTAGATACTATCAACTAGCTAGTTGGTGTTTGGCACAACCGAATGCATTGACTGATTTTTAAAAGCAGAGACAGATAATGCATTTCTTTGCAGATGGTGGACATTTCATCAGTATACTATCGTCAACGGTAAGGTTCTTTACTTGGCCTGTTTGTGACATTGATAAAAGTTCATCACAATTTAATGATTTTTAGAGAATACCTGAAAAAATGTTGACCTGTAAAAGCCAAACAGCATAAAGATATGCAATATTGAAGTTGTTTGTACAGAGAGGTTTCGCAAAAATGTAAGCACGTATGAATTTGACATTTTTAGTAGGAGACATAGGCGTAGCCAGGGAGACCAAGGGGGCCATCTCCAAGTGTCTACCAAATCTTGTCATTTTTCTATGAGAGGCGGTGTCCCTAACAAAATACTGTTGCTCGCTTGGAGTCAAAATATTTAGCCCCACGCGAAATTATGGGCTGGCTACGCTATTGGTAGGAGACCCGTACAATTTTTACCAAGAGGATAAGTTAACAGTAGCATTTCAGCGCAAATTATTTGGTTTTGGCCGCTTTGAGGTTTTCATACGATTCATTTGGAACTCCACACCCTGCAGGACAGTGTTTTTTTATTCCGTTTTTGAGTGTGAAAATGACACCCCAAAATTTTGCAATGACACCCAAATTCCGAAAGCCAAAATAAGTTTTTGCCTTGTATTGAAGTAAAACGATTTGAGGAAAGTTGTTTTCCTGTATGTGGCTATTGCAAGAGACGGCTGCAATGTTATAGGCCGACACAATTTTGTGGCGCAGAAGTTGGAAGCGAAAATTGTAAGTTTGGTAACTGTACATTGTCATGCGCACCGCCTCGCTTCGGTCTGTAACTATACTGCCGCAGATTGTGGAGTGCGGTGTACGAAACTGCCAAAGCACTTTAATGCAATTGTGGAAGTGTTTTGCTGTTTCGACGTTGCGATCAGCTTGTCTGGCGATGCATCAAACTACAATGAAGATATAAAGTCGACAGTTGCAGCGCGCATGCAAAACAAGGTGGCTGTCGAATGGGGCAAGAGTGAGAGCTAGGAGTGAAATTGGCTATTTGGGCCGAACTGAAGCAGCTGTCAGAAAATAAAAACGATGCAATGTACGTTATTTTGCTGCGACATATGAAAATAAAAAATATAAACATGCTGCTTTCCGTTTGTCAACATTGGCACCTCATCTGACAGAACTGAGCAAAGTTTTCCACGCGGAATGTTTTGACTTTGCACAGATGAAAGCTTCCGTAGAACTGTGCATCAATGAGGTCTCTGACTGATGTCGCTGCTAAATCCGAGCTTATAGCTAACTGCCAAAAGTTTGATTGTGAATCCGGGGAACTCAGAACGCCAGTTGGTTTGACTGACTCGTGTGTGTTAAGCGGCATGGCGTTTTATAAGGGCACGGAAAGATTGGCAACTCGACGATCACCATACACGTAAAGGGAGACAGGAGTGAATGAACCAACTACCGCGGCATTTCTGCTTAGTATCCCAGGAAGAGTGTATGCCAAGATGCCGTGAAAATAACTGAACCAAAGCTGGATGATGTCTAGTGCGGTTTTCATTGCGGCCTCAGCGGTTTTCATTGCGGCCTACAGAACAAATTTACACTCTTCAGCAAATTTTTGACAAATCCTGAGAGCACGCCGAAGACGTATAAAGATGTTTTGTCGACCTCGGAAAAGTACATGACTAGGTTCCCAGTGAAAAGCTTTGGGAGGTGTTGCCGGACTGCAGTGTTGACAGGTGTCTCTTTCTGGCCGTCAAGTACCTGTATTCCTGCTCAGAAGATTATGCTCGTGTCGACGGTGTTAAATCACAACCGCTGGATGTTGGTGTTGGAATCCGACAACGGTGTGTGCTGTCACCACTTCTCTTCACAGTCTACAGTATATCAGGGTTCTATACACTACAGCCCACGGACCAATGCCCACCTGCAAAGCCATTTCACCCGGCCGCAAAACACATTTTGCCAATAATGAAAAAATAATATATTTCAGAAAAATGTGCTGATTTCGTAGAATGTAGCATATCCCGAAAAAATCACATTACGCAAGATATCCAGCCCTCGAACTGTTGTGCAATTGCTTATGCCAGGGGTGGCAGCACTGCCGGGTCAAATGCACATAACCAGATTGGTTCGCGAGCCACAGCTGCATATGTCAAGCTTTGCTGCTTAGACAACTCGCTGGCCATGCACGGAAGATTGGCAGTACTTTTCAAACAATGTAATGCTTGCTTTAAACTCTGGACCTTTCCGCGGGCCAGTACATTTCAGCTCTTGGGCCAGTTTTGGCCCGTGGGCCACGGGTTGCATACCCCTGGCTCACGTGGTCCTCTCACAAAAAATTTGGAGAGCCCTGGTGTATATGAATTGGACAGTCACAGACGTGTCGACGAGGTTGTCACAGTTGGGAACTGCAGGTTGGACCGTTTGCTTTTTGCGGACAAATTGGTACTGCATGCGTGGATCTTCTCAGCAGGGTCTTCAGCACGCATTTGATCGGTTTTCTGCTGCGTGCTATCAAGCAGGAACGAAAATCAGCACTGAAACGATCGAGGTATTTTGTCTCTCAAGACGCCCAAGGCAGTGCATTCTGCAATTGAGCGGAAATACACTGCAGCACGTGGAGATGTTCATGTACCTTGGGGTGGTATTCACGAGTGGCGAAAGTCGGAACAAAGGGATTCATAAACGAATTGATAAAACAAACGCAGGTGAGCTTTATTGCTCCGTGGTGACGAAACGGGAGCTTTCAAAGACCGCAAAGCTTTCACTTTTAAATCGGTCTTTGTTCCGATCCTCGCCTGTGGTCATAAATCCTTCAGGTGACGACTGAAAGAATGCTGTCAAAAGAACAAACGGCACTGATGGGATACTTGCGAAGAGTTCTTAGTGTGACACTTCGTGACAAAGAGCACAGGTCTGAAACCCGTAAAGCCCGAGGTGTCAAGTCACTTCTCCGAATCCAGAGATCCCAGCTATGTTAGTTCGGCCATGTATCCAGAATCTGCCGGGAGAGAATGGTGAACTAAGTCTTCCGGGCTACAGTCTACACCTACCGGAAAGCGGCCCAAAGTTCGTCCAGGGACCAGGTGGCGTTACTTCATCTCAGACCTTGCGTGGTCGCGTCTTGGTGTGGTGCCAGCAGAACTACTATCTGAAATTGCTGTTGATAGTGAGGTATTTCAGGTCATCCTAGCGTTCCTCTGTCCCCGCGACTCTCCCCAAAGGAACAGCCGGCACGAAAATGAGTGAATGAATGAGTATGTAGGCCCCCATTGAACCTTTCTATTTATGGAATTGTCTTCAGTTTGTTTGCCAAAAGTGAATGTTTATTCAAATAATTAAGCATATTTGGACGGAAACTTCCGTTTCTGTGAAGATCAGTTAAAAGTATCAGACATTAAAGGGAAAATGGTGTTGACACCCTGAAGCGCCACCACGACACCCTTTTAAAAACCTTAAAAAATGCACTGCTGCAAGGTATTTTCAATGATCCCGAAAACAATGTGTTTTATGCACGTGCATAAAAGAGTTGAAAGTTGAGAACGGAAACTATCAACTTGGTACTGTGCAGAGATACGTGCAAATACTTTCTTGAAACTAATGTTTTCTTGTTTTTTAAGTTCTGCTAGGGAAAATATTTAGCTTCCTTGCTTAAGGATCGTTTTTAATAGCTTGATAAAAAGTTTAAACTGTTCTATTTTCATGTGCAATAGCATCAAGTCAACATCACCATGCATCTGGGGACCGAAACACTGTTCAGCCACTATATGCATACCGGTGATCATCAATACTTCGTGACAAAATATTTTTTCATTACAAGTGCTTGCCAGTTTTAGTTTTCCATGGAAAGCAATGGCCTCTTGCACAACGTTAGATGTTTTAGTCTTTTCTCGATAGTTTTTTAAGAATCTGCCCGTCAGGAAAAAATCGTTATTTACATAAATTGCTGAGCGTGAAAAAGTGTGTGGCGTTCAAGCAAGTTGACCAAAAGCAGTAGCGTACCATTCGATAGCTGTTCATCTTCTCTTCCTTAACAAAAAGTGAGAAATGCTAATATTAGCTTTTGCGCTTTGATAATTCATTGCGTCCGTCTCAAGCGTTACGTCGAAGTAACATGGAGTTATTTGCATTTTTAAGCACAATCTGGCAAATTTTGACAAAGCTAACATTTTTACTTTCACTGCCCTGCTGCAACCAATCTTTCACATCTAGGTCATTTATCCAGTGTGTTTTAAACTTCTGTGTAGACCAATTCATCTTTTGCTTTGCGTCATTGGTACAGAATATCTGTAAATGTAACTGATGTGAAAGCAACCCATTTGTTTCAAAAGCCGGGATTTATGTTATCAGAATTTTTTAATTTTCTGAGTATGCAAAAATTAATATGCTTGGGAGAAATATTTCAACGCAAACTTGAAATTATAAAATAATCTAAATATCGCTGTATTTCTAATTTTTTGTAAGATAATGTCATGGCAAATGACACATGACTAATGGATCTTTACGTTTAGGTTTGAACAATTACGACAGACACTTAATGAAAAAATTATATTGAGGTGAACGAGCAACTCAGTTGGTCAACGCAAACAAGCTCATCACTTACTGAAACAAAAATGTAAACGTATTTTCTAAAAGACAAAACGGTTTATTACGGTACAAACAAACTACAATTTTTTTATAACTTCGAAACACAACAGTAAGAAAACACACAGCATGTCGTGTACTCCATGCTAAACACCCGAAATCGGTATAGAAGAAATTCCAAATCTTCGAACTCATCTTTTTTCGTAATATGACAGTAGCGGTTACCATTGAAAAAATTCGGTGATGTTGAAATGAACTACAGCGTGTTGTATGGTTTAGTGGGGTACAGAAAAAACTAAATGTTCGAAAACATGCATTTGAAAATATAATGCAGAAAAAATCAACTGCAATACACATAATCACTTCGGTATTAGAGCTTCCATTTAGAGTGATTTTGCTGGATTTTCTGTTGTTGATGTTAATTTATTTTACAGAATGCTTTCAAAACTCTGCTAGTTTCATTTACATAAAGTTTTTCACGTTTTGAGTGCGTGTTTATAATTGTTAGAACTTGATCTCTTGAACGGAAGATCGCAATGCGAGAGTGCAGAAACAAGCGGTAGTCTGCTTGGAGAAAGAAGTTTACTGAAAATTGCAATGGATCGAAATTTCACTAATTTGAACAAGATGGCACAACAACTAATTTGCAAACGGCAGGTTAGTTTTTTTCCGAACTTACAAATATTTCCTAGTCGTTTTTTTCGCTTATTCGCGATTTTGGAACACTAGTGGATATTTTCTTAATGATTTGCCTTTCGATTACATACTAAACTCATGCAATGCAAGCAATTTTAGTTCTGAGAATTGCTTCTCACATTGGGGCACGGGCACATAAACCGCTTTTGTCCAAAGCAAAACCTTTTTGCATACTGCTGCAACAAATTGCGTTTTAGTAGATGCAAATGGCAAGAACAACCTTCCTTCACTCAACCTGGAGTAAAACATTTAGACCAGCTATGTCCAACCCGTGGCCCTCGGGCCGCATGCGGCCCAGGCAAAGGTTTTGTGGGGCCCAATATAGGTTTTCGCTGTAGTATAAGTAGCCTACATACTGACAACCTGTCCTTATTTTGATAATCTTGAATTAGAGATTTTTGATGCAGGTGGTCCCCACTTTATCACGTCTGTTACCACTGCAGTTAGGATTCGAACGCTTTCAGTACATTAGCTTACTTAAGCTAATTATAGTTTGCTAAGATCAAAGTAAGTCATTCAATATGCGACCCTCATTGATGTCAATCAATGTGTTGCCTTGGTTAAGATAGTGACATAATTTTTAGCTGATTAAGCAATTTGGGTTGGGCATAGCTAATTTAATCACACGAACGTTGGTTGTGTACCGCGCATCGCTGCTACCAGTTTCACCTGCAGACCCTGTTAGGAAACAATTGCTATATGGAGCTCGTCTTCTTTCCTTTTCCACCGGTTCTACTAGTGCCGCGTTGCAGTTACTTCAATCCTCTTAAATCAACATATTGGTGAAAACGATACTTTGACTCCTGTATTACGTTTGGTAATCAACATTTGTAGCGCTGTTGTCATGAAGGCTAAAATGAACTTATTACAGGCCCAATCGGTTGACGATTTGCACACGAACCTTACTCTGTTGAAACCCTAACTTGGTGCGAACACCATAGGCTTAATCAAAGCAATTTTCTCCAAGCTGCTGTGCAGTGGTAAAGTAAAAAAACACTCTTATAATCTATTTGAAGAGGATTTTAGCACTGATGATGCGCAGATTTGCCTGAAATTGATTCGCTTAACAAACATTTGTGGATTGATTTGTCTGCATTTTTGACCAATTATTATGTAGAAGTTCGATCATGGCAAAGTTATAAAGGCAGTGCCCAGTCGGCTGATTCCGCAAAAGCTTGTAGCAAACGTAGAGCTTTTGATTGTATTAATTGTCACAAACAATTTATAACAACATATTGAAAACAAAGAATGAAACTCAACGCTTTCAATTGATATGAAAAGCACCCTGAAGATTGTTTGCTGTGACTGCCAGAACTTGTTGCTATCGTAAACTTGACATACAGGCGATGTGGCCATTGTCTGTGTGATGTTTCTCGCTAATAGATCGGTAGCCTGGTAATTGTAGTTTTTCTAAGTCGCAATCATACCAGTTACTGATTTTCTCGTCGATGTAAATTATACTTGTGACATTTAACGAGTAGAAGTTTTTTTATGTATGGTTGTCGTCCTACTGGCGGTAGTCATCATATCCAAATAAATCAACACTTGCTATCGTAAAGCTGGTTTACACAAGTGAGTTTTCACGCGGAAAACCGCGCGGCAGGCAGTCTTGTTTATTTAACGTCGCCGTGTGCGCTGCTGCGAAACTTTGCGAATCGAGCCGGATCCGATCGCGCGAAAAGCGAAAATTACGCGAGGAATTGAGCTGCCGGAAGAAAGCGTCTAGTGACTAGCCCCTTGAAAATACTAGATATTTAGAGCGCTTTACATCAAAATAATCCTGGATTATGTATGTTGTTCATTAAGGGTTTGGATTATTATGGATCAGTATTAAAACTTTTGGTGCTTTACTTCAAATAAAATGGGAACATTTGCTGTTTAATATGGGCAGGGCCTATGGTTTGATATGATCACCAGTGAAAGTTAATTTGTCATGAATGGTCACTCATGAGAAGTAACTATTTTACTCTTTGAGGATGTTTGATGACTTAACTTCTCTTCATGCGTATTCTGTTATGGATACCTGCAAATTATACCTAATCCTTACACATTTTATACCTAATCCTTATCATACCTAATTCTTACACAAATCCTTTACCTAATCCTTACATCCTTCACCTAATCCTTACACATTACACATTTACTTCCATATATCACTTGCTTTGCTCAAATCGAAGACATAAATGTTTTAATTTTAGCTACCCTAAAAATTGTTTCATCATGAGACTATCACTAGTATTAAGAACTTATCATTACGAAGCTAATCATGTAATTAACCAAGTGAGCCTAAGGTAATTTAAACATTCGAATGGCGCTGAACCAACCAGCCTCCTAAACCACTGGTTCCCAAATTGTGACGCGTATCCATGATTTACAGGTTGTCCTGCATGCAAACACTTAGTTGTTAGTAAATAGGCAAATAGTCTACTATTTTCGTGTTAACCTGCATCAAAACATATGAAGTTTGAATGAAACACAACCTTTACAATGTCAGTTGTCAAAGTCAGTAGCACTGCCCACAATGATGGGCGATGACTATCTAGACAGCCTTGCTGAAAGCTGCATCAGCTCAAGCGGTTGAACTCCCGCGAGATGATGTTGCTCGGGCAACAGCTATCGTCATTCTATGTGCAGTGCAATCGGACAAACGGAGCATCTGCCACAGCCGTTTTGTTTCCGCGCGTAACTACACTTACGTGTAAACCCAGCTTTACGCCACTGCCGAAGCATTAAAATTTTTTTGACCCTGCAGATAATGCAACCAGCTTAAGCCGCAGGAGAGCAATGGTGAGCACGATTCGGTTTGCTGGTACTTGGATTACGATTTCAAATCCAGAGCAACTACCTTTTTGCATTACGCACTTCATTGACATGCACTGTGCTTGTTTTGGCTTGAAAAACGTTTTCGCTCTTTCAAATAAAGTGTGACCACCAACAAAAACGGTTTGTTCTTGGTTTCAACTTGAATACGACTATGTTTGTACTGCAAGAAATGAAAATGAGCTCGCATCGTTAGAAATGTCTGCAAAAACGCCCTGCCAATGCCATGTGAAATAAATGGTAACGCAAACTCAGAACATCACATTCTTAATAAAGGTTTTTATTTACAGAATCCGAAAAATTGTACTCAGTCGCGAAAGCTTTTATGTGGGCAGAGAGCGCGGTGCGGGATGGGCTGTGAGCTTCATCATATTGGAATTTGCTTGTTCCTGGCGCTTGGCACAAACAGGACATTAATTCTCGACACCGACGTTCACACCAAACGACTACTGGAGCATACGTACCTGCCTCTGAGTGGAACGTGTTTCGGAATAACGCCCAAAGACTTGGACAACGCTGCAGAGATCTCTAGTATGTTTTGAGTGTTTTCAAAGCTAAACTTGTCAGTAGGTATCTAAACCTATAGTTAAACTGCTCCGCAAAAAACCTGCCTGCTGCAACATCTAGCGAATGGTTGATCAACTTTTCTTTTTTTCGAATGAGATCAGCTTTTCTTTTTACCTGCATTTACAGTGACGTAATCAGTGTGCTTTGCATGGATCTGGTCACATTTAGGTAAATATGTTCGATGCATTCAAAGGGCAGTATGTTTCTCCTATTGCCGCGGAGACATCTTTTTGCAACGGTTTTACCAAGCTGTGTAAGTTGCTTGAGTCATTTATGTTGCCATGAGAAATAATAGACAACTTACCTTGCAGACGAAATTCAGTAATTTTCTTACATCAGGCTATAGACCTAGTGTGAGGTATCATTCAAAAAAAGAAAAACATTGTTTCGCGCCATCACAACCAACACACTGATATAATCACTTCAACTTACCGTAGAAAAACAAAGACGGTCAAAGCAGCTTTTTCAGTTGCGCAAAAACCTGGATTAACGGATAGGGTAAGATCAACTTTGCAGTCTGCCTAATCTTCTATTACAGTACTGCCATGTTTCCAGTTAAGAAGATGAACTTAGTTTGTAACGTTCCTCTGTATCTGCGTAAGATAGTGTCGGTTTCTTCGCAGTCAATGGCATGCACGAAAGCACAGGAGACCTAGCAGTGGTGACGAAAACGATCACGGGTATGACAGATCCTTCCACCGTATACGCTCCGTTCTCTTTTCCCGATATCTTCCAAGAAGACCTTCGAAATAAGACTAAAGCGCCACATCTTTGGTGGATTGGCCAAGTGATGTCCTACATCACCACAATGCACCCTGCCGTTAGCAGAGATTTGGGTGCCGTGAAAAGAAACATCGGATTTACTCATCCAATTGTGGGGTGAAGAAAGATTTTGTGTTTCTCATTAATGCAAGTTAGCATTTGTTTGTAATATCGCGAGCGACTGTGTGCTCATAACTCCCTGTTGCCCTCCTTGGGTTGATAAGTTGCACCGCGACAACAACGAATGACCAGCCAAATTAGCCTTTCTGATTATAGACGATCGTTAGTTCAGAAGACACAGACAGTCATTAGTGGATCAGAACCTTTCAAATCTCACGAGGATCCCTCCTGTTGAGCCGCAGGACTCCAGCAGTTACACTCTACAGTGCCGCTCAACAGGCCGATTTCTTAAGGATAACGTTCAAAGTTAATATGCGTAATTAAAGAGAGCTGCTCACTGATTTCGTTCCTTGTTGTTTTGCATGGGCTCTTAATCTTCGCTTGTTGTTCAAAATATTTTCATGAAAATGAGAGAAACAGGAAAACTAGCTGAAGAACGTGTAATGGTAACCTTCCCAAATTTGGAAAGAAACATTTAAGAATAATTGGAACATTATTCACAAATTCTACGTTTGCTTCCTTGATCAAATGTGTTTTGTTTAAACAACTCAAAACCTTTCTTGTTAGGCGCTTTCTTTAAAAAAAAATTGAAAAATAAAACATATTTAGATTATTTGTTGCAATGGGCCAAAAATAAGAGATGGTGAACTGCATTGAAGAGGGTATAGCCAGAATTGTCACGTTCAAGTTGGAGAAAATGCATAATTGCTTTTTTTAGGTGATATGCATATGATCTGTTTAAATAATGTGCAATACCAAATCAACAACAGCGTAAAATCCTGTACAGTTGTAGTTTCTGAAGTAGCTGTTTCTATACCGAATCATTGTATTGAATGTTTTCCATATGTATGCTTGGAAGATAGACCGCTGGGAAGCAACAGCGAAGTTAATCATGGAAGCTACATGAAGTAAGCTTTCACTTGCACGGAACTAATGTCTTATGGCTCATGGTTTGCACATGGGGGCGCCGAAATAGATTTCTACACTCGTGTGAATTGTACTAGGTAGGTCACTGGCCCGTGGCACGTATCATCACTCATGATTGCTTCAGTTTTTTAAAATTGCATTGAAGTCACTAAGAACAGATATGGGCAAGCTCTTGCTATCCTTACGAGGAAGCTGTCAAAATATTAAGCACGCACTGCACTTATTGCAACATTAAGTTGAAAGTCCCATCTTTATGCACTGAAATCCAAGGATCCTAATCATTTCCTTCAAGATATGGAGCTATAGAGCAGACTTCCGATCTGCAGTATCTTTGGTCTGGGGTATCAAAATTGTGTGATGATAGCGAGGTAGAAACACTGAATACACTCTCGATTAAAGTTGAGCCAAAGCAAGGTATTGCAGTGGTTGCGATTTTCCGTAGCGTCACGCATCGTACAAGGTGCGTTAGGCTACGAGATCGGCCTTTACTGAGCTATGCGTCGGCTTGAAACTGATAAATCTTTGCAGTCTCCACGTGCGGCGTACTGATAAGAAACGGGAAGCAGACTACCAACCGTTGTCAGCGTACATGAAGCACGTGACAAAGTGGTTCGACCAATACGAACTTGCTGTTAAGAAAAAATTCAAACGAAAGGTTTTTCTTGTCACCGATGAAATGTCGATCCTCAAAGAGGCAGAAACAAGGTATGGAAACCGAAGTGCGAAACTACTTGCTTGGAGTCTGTTTTGCAACGGGTGCGAAAAGATATCTCAGCCAATTAGTGCAACAACATCAACCAATAAAAGCGTTAGCCTGATTTCAATCCCAGTTCTCATTTATGAGGTGAAAATTAGTTTCAAATCTTGATTATGTTTGTAAAAAAACGCATTTTTATCAGAAACAAAAATGCATTTTAAGTGCAATGCAGGATATTTCACCGCGTGAGGCCGTAAGAGCGCAAAATTTTTGTTTTTTGAGGCAATTACGTTCATATCTTGCCGCCAGATCGCGCTAGAGCGTCATTGAAGACATGAGATGCGGAGTTCCTTGGGTTTTCTGAATAAGAAATAAAACAAGTACCTTGGCATTTGAAATATAGTCTGGCATCGCAGTGACGTCATGGTAGCATCACACTGACAAATGATGGACACATCGGCATTTTCCTTCGTTTTTTTTCAGCCAATTTATTCCATACGCTTTTCAAATCGCCACCCACAAAAAACTCGCATTTTTAATGAAGGAACCAAATGAAACAAACCGACGCAACGTTGAGAATAACCAGCGGTGAAAAAAGGAATAAACACAAATTAAGAAAACGTGAGAATTCGTTAAAAGGTTGGCACAGCTCAGCGCCATTGCAAGTCAGAATCGTCGTGAAAATGTGGCGCGTAGGCAAACCGACTCAACACCTAACTGTGCGCTCTGAGGAACCAATGTAGAAATACAAGACGACTGCGTGACGTCACTATAGCGAAGGTGTGAGCGGTTAGTACGATTCTTTCTTCTCTGGATGGAACCTCACGCAACTGACCGTTCTTGATCGAGTTCACCAAAATATGGCGGGGTAACGTACAGGCAATTGCGACTTCATTCCAACAATTACGTTCAAATGCGATTCGCGCTAAATGAAGCAACAGGTTTTAAAATAAGCCACTCCACAGCGATCTATGCCAACAAAGAACGTGTCGTTTCGCTAACAAATCTTTTGAGTATAGGGCTTTAGGTTTCCCCCAGTTGATGGACAACTTTGCAGCAGTAGCTTGGTGACAGAGCGCCAGTCCCGCAAACGGGAAAGGGCCATTCAAATGCTAGTCACACTTGTTTCCTTCTAGCAATTGGTGGAAGTGAATGGAATGTTGTAATGGCAAAAATTCACAGGGAGATTTATTACAAATATGCTGCCTCTGCACATTTGTAAGAATTTGCTACTGTACATTTGAAAGGGGTTTGCAAAGATAGAATACAATGAGTCTTATTGTATGAGTCTTTGGCACATTTTTCGGCTGCTCCCTCAAAACTGACTTGCAGTTGCGCCAATAATTTTCGTAGAAATCTGTTTTGATGAAAATCTTTGGTATATTTGGTACACGAAAAGCGGAAGTGCTAAATAGCCTTATAATAAATACTACGGCCAAAGCAAACGATACAACTGACATCTTGCTATGCACAGAAGATGATAACAGTTGTTATCGAAACGTTTTCAAGATGTCAGTTGTATCGTTTGCTTTGGGCGTAGTATTTATTACTTTGGTATGTTGGTTTTCAAACAGAGTCTTTATTTTCGATTTTCCTCGTGTAGGTATCCTGGATATGAGATCATCTCATCACGTGAACACATCACGAGTTCAGAAATGTCAACGCGTCGCTCCGAGCAAAGCTGGCGTGACGTTGCTGAAGACGTGGTGCTTTTGAGCGAAACTGATTTCTTAGTTTGTACTTTTAGTTCCAACGTAAGTGCAGGGGTGCTTTTAGATATCACAATGTGTTGCTTTCTTTCCAGGATTTGTTTCAACCGTGCAGCATCCTTTTCGATTTATAAATTAATCTACGCGCCATTGAATATTGCCTTGGTTTGTTTCAGTAGCGTAGACAGCCCAAATTTTGCGAGTCCAAATATTTTGACTTCAAGCAAGCAACAGTATTTGGTTCGGAACACAGCCTCTAAAACAGCTATGTCCAACCCGCGGTCCAGTCGAGGGTTTTGTGCGGCCCAGTTTAGGTTTTCGCTGTAGTGAAAGTATCCTATATATTGACAACCTGTCCTTGTTTTGATAATCTTGAATTTGACATTTTTGATGCAGATGTTCCTCAGTGCTATTTCATCACGTCTGTAATCATTGCAGTTAGGATTTGAACACTTTCAGTACATTAGGTTACGCTAAATTTAGTTTGCTAATATCAAACTAAGCCATTTAATGTGCGGGCCTCAGTAATACGTCATTCAATGTGCGGCCCTGGTTAAGGTATTGACGTAATTTTTGGCGCAGTAAGCCATTTGGGTTGTGCATAGCTGCTCTAAAAGCACTAAACGACAAGGCATGCTGGAAATTTGGGGAGCATGTCCTGTTTGCTCCGGTTGGCTGCGCCCATTACCTGTTTACAGAAGAACGTGTACAAAAGATGAAATTCTTTCCAATTCCAGCATTACGTCAGCGGCATTATTATGCAACACTGACAGAACTTCTACCAATTTCTACTTTTGTAAATATTACGTAATAAAACGCGGTAAATCAAAATTGGAGCTGTTTTGAAAACGTATGTTTGTATTATAGATTATAGAGGGTGTGATTTTTGTGATTTTGCCATTACTTCAGCTTGCCGAGAAATGCTGAGATTGTCTCATAAATAGGTTATTTTTCAATTGAACATAGCAAAATGTTTTTCATAAAAAAATGAAATCCTACTAGATTGTTAACTTCATTGTAGACACAATTGAAACTTGAAGTTAGAAGGAATTTAGTTGTGGTGAAAAATGCAAACAGCTTAGTTGTGGTGAAACATTTTAATACCACTCCAGCAATTCATGTTGATTAGGAAGAGTTTTGAATTTCTTTTAAATAAGTTTGTCAATATTATTTCACCCTTGTTGTGTTTCCAAATCCAAATCAAATTTCACCATTCAGCAGAAGTGTACATTTTGAACTGGCTTTGACCAGATTTCTAAATATTTTTATATATATCTAATCAAAATGTCACACACAACACGGCGTTTACAACTGATTGGAGTGAATGATTGTCTAAGTGGGAGAATCCATTTAGTCATTACGTTATGGTGATCCTAAATAACTATTCTCAAGCTGATGCTTGATTTGAAAATAAACGTATGTGACATTTCGCTTCCAAAATGACATGTCAACCTCGTTCTTTCATTTCAATAATTTTCCACTCGCTTTACTTCGGATGGGGGAAGGGTTGAGGCCTGCGGGATCAACAGCCCAAGGATGACTTGAAAACAACACACGGTTTTGGGCAACATCTAACAGTTATGCCTGCTCCACACCAAGACGGGACCGATCCAAGTCGCAGATGTAGTCACATCACCTAGTGCTGCTTTGCAAGGCGCAAACACGATTGACGTTAGCATAGAAAATTCTCGAACGTAGAGATTGAGGGAACAAGTTCTGAGTAGTTGTGCGTTGCTTGCATGCTATTTCGCAAGCCTTCGTCATGAGGTGCTGCGCAAGCGACAATGTCTTTCCTCCATCATTCGCCATGTTGCATGTGTTTCTGAGAAAAGTACGCAATAAAGTGACTGCGTGTCATGGAGGTCCTGCTCCTGGCCTATGTCATTTCATGGTGATACAACAGATGATAGAAAAACTAACAGATTACATCATGAAACCAACGATTTCGCAAGGAACAATGATACGCAATATATCTGCATTAATGCATTTGGTTTGCTGCATTATATCTCGACAAAGTATTAGTCAGTCAACTTTATCAATATCAAGAAAAGCGTCACACTGGTTTGAACTGGTTTTGTCCGGTTCATGATACAGTGTTTCGGTTTGATCTGACATATTGGTCAGCGTTGGTATCGAAGCTATCACAACATTAATCACTTGGCTGCATACCACGACGTATTTCGAACCTGACATAAATAGTCGTGATGGTGTTAATACCACACTCAGATCTTTGTACCTTCTTAAGACACGCTCTGGCTTACTTGTTATCAAGGCGGTATTTATTTTTTGAAATTTACTTTTCAGATCGGAAGACTTGCCTACGAGCTGATGATGGGGTCTGGTCCTGAGCGTCATTCAGCAGTAGCTTCACTTGACATGGAATACTACTACACCAGTTACGAAATAGATAAAAGAATTCAGCGGACTGGATGGGGAGTGGAATACATGGGATTGAAAGAACACCCGAATGTGTAAAGCGATGAACCACGAAATATGCTGGTGTTGCCCCGTACGCAGAATCTGCTGCAGCGTGCCGACAGTTCTTAGTGACCACGAAAGAAACAATAACACTGAGAGTGTCCCTTCCTTGACTTATGACAAAAATAAAAATGATGAATAAAAAAGCTTGCTTTGGTGGCGATGGCGTAACGGACGCTGCTGAAGCGTCCGTTACGCAACGGCTTCCATATTTCATTTGTTGTTTTCAGAGTTTCGTGAAAAACGTTTCGCAAACAAGTTAAAACTTCTTAAATGAAGAGAGCAAGTTGGATTGTTAGTGATTAAAGTGTTCAACTGGTTGAAGACAATTGCAGTTTTTTACACACCACTAAATGAAAACTGAACTGAATTCACAAAGGAACGTAATCTGCGGTGAAATGTTACGGTTTTGTTTCTGCAAGTACTGTAAGTAAGCGAATGGGATGATATTTATTGCAAGCGAACAATTTGCGTGAATTATGTTTTGTAGCACTCGCAATTACAAGACACGATGCCAATGAAATGCAAGGCAGAACATGCAATTCCTTCAGGAACTATCATAAAATGCGTTAGGCGTATCATCTACGCAATGCCAAACCTAAAAAAAGTATTACTGGGGCTTCTTTTATTTGTGTTTTGTTGTATTGCTTCTAAAGATTCGAAATCTGTACAAAACTTTGAAAATTAAATGACGTTGTTTTGCTTCACACTGTGCACAACATCTGTGAGTTTTCCCTCTGTATGCCACACATACATCCTGCCTCAGTTTTACAGCTGTTGTTCATAACTTTACGTCATAAAAATAAGGACGCAAGATTTGTCTTGACACTTCTAGTGTGATACGAAAAACTTTTCAAATACAGATGTATCTTAGGAAGTTCAAACATTTCGAAAGCGGGATGCACTTCAATTAATTATTTAATTTGTCGTTTCAAACAAGTCACAGGGACTATGAGGTCGAAGGTGCCGTTGTAAATGATGCATGAAGTCCCACTGGAACTGAACAAAGAAGTTTATTTTCAAAGCAAAAGCACATCTGAAGCAAAATTGCAAAATTTCCTGTTTAACGTCAGGGTTGCTAAATCCATTTTAGCTGTGCAAAAACTGAATCCTTCAATTGGTTTAACAAAACGCTCGTGACGTCGCGCCTGCGCATGATGCGAAACAACAAATACGATTTACGTTCAAGCGGAAGTTGACTTCACCCTTTAGCGCCTCTAGCGAACCGAGCGTAATTTTCTATAACACTCCAGGCGATTTAGTTAGAGAGCTTTTCAATCCCTCAAAAAATGCGGCGAGTCTTCTAGTTTGGATTTTAAAAAATTTTGAAAGCTTTGTGTTTTTTTGTGGGTGACGTCATAATTGAGATAGCGGGATAGGTTTAAGCGTTTATCGTCGAAATCATCGGGCCTTGGGTACCAACCGCAAGAGCCAATTATTTGACTCAAGTTTCAGTGGAAACTAGGCTAGAATCCCAGTCTTTTGAGCTTTGATTGGTTTTCTAGCGTTTCTGGTTCAAAAGTTATGGTCAAAAAGTCATAAATTTGGTAAAAAATCTACTTTTAGTTTTCTTTACCAAATTTTTATCAATTTTCTGTTTTTTCACAAAAACTGTAGGGATCCATGTAGCAAATAACATAAAATTGTCACAGTAACTTGTTCGTACTGCACAGAGTAACCGAACACCTTGCTACTACCTGTGCATGCTGTTCTTACCTACATGGAGAGTTTACATGTTTTCGTTGTTGAACTTTCGTTCCTCACACTATTAGTGACATTCAGGAAATCCTTACATTTATTAGATTTTTCTCGTTTCTGAGCATTAGTTTATCAAGTTTTTAAGTGATAGTCATGATGTTGCAAAAAACTTCCAATCTGCCGATGTCTTTCTACTCGCTTGCCAGTATATATTACACGGGTCGCTAACGACCCATGTTAGGTAATAGTGATTCGCAAAGCACCTAGGCGATGAGTGTTAAGCGAAGAAGCAAGTCGTGGTTATCTCGTATACCAATGTCTGGAAGAGGTGCTTGGCTTTCAAGTCTGTGATAAATGACATTAACCGCCTGCAATCCAAGACGTTGATCAATATTTGGTGGTTGAAACCCTGGACGTTGGGGGTTAGCGAAAAACATAATTATAATCGGCATAACGATTAATCATTCTCAGTAGCGTACGCAGAACATTTTCATGGGGTTTTCATTCAGTGGCAGGTGGTGGTCATTTGTATTTAGTGTGCACTGTTTGTGACATCACAATTTGGCGTCATAGAAGTGCTTCTCAACTAAACTAACGTTTTGGCAAAGTTTGTTGACGTCATGTGCACATTCTTCCACAAGCACTCCCTCCTATTTTTTCGACGTTAGATCTGATCTGTACTTGTTTAACTGCAAAAAGATAAAGTGCAAACATTTTTAAAAAGATGAGAGTAAATATTAGGGAAAACTTTATATAGCGTTCTCGAAAGCTTCTGCGGCAAAACAATATCAATATTTTCCTGCAAACATTAATCAATATACGGTTATTTGGTAAGAACAAAATCTGAAGCAAAAGCAATGATAGACATCAGATAATTTGAAAAAGAAGACATAACTCTACGAAACAGCCAACTTGCAGAAAAGTATTTCCTTTTTTCCTCGTTTCTCGTAATAGTGAAGGATTGATTCAAACAATGTGTATGTTCAACGCATTTATGCGAATGTTGCTTCACACAGCAGTAGGTTTCAACAGATGGTGCACTTGTAGAAATTTATCTTGCGATCCACAAGTTAATCAATTAATCGAACAACGTTAATGAAGCTGACACTGGAATGAGAAATCACTCAAGCTTTCTTCCTACGTTCTTAGTCGTTTGACATGTGATCTTATCACTTGCCGCCAGTCAGTTTAGTTAAAATGTTCTGATTTCTGAGGTTGTGTTCTGAGTTATTCATTTCATTCGTGAGTTGTTTGCTTTCTCTGCTCTTACTTTCACCCGTAATCTTTGCTTGCAAATTTCAGGACTGAAGTTGCGTAATTTCGCGTGAAATCGATTACCTATTAAAACATATGCTTATATACTCATTGCATACAACCATTGTGGAATGTACATACTTCAATATAGATACAGCATGTGCAAGTTTGAATCATTGCAAAAGATGAAAGCAGAGCGCAGTCAGCTGATTCCTCGAACGCTTAGAGGGAACCTCGTGCATTTAACTGATTGGGAAATATTTGCACAAAAAGATAATCATAAAAATACCTGTAAATAAAGCTATCGTGGTTTCGCTGAACCTTGGTGTTACACTGTCAAAAAGTGTGATACTTTTAAGTCTAAAACAAGATCTTACAATGCGTAGATGCATGCAGTCTTCAAACCGGGACGCTTGTGGAAATGGTAAATGACATTTTTGTTACAAGTAAAGAATTATAGATCCAATTCCTCCAGATGCACCATTATGTTTTATTAATTGCATGCGAAACTAATGAATTTGCATATAATAAATGACAGAAATACAAGAGAAAATATTTCCAACCGCGCCAAGTGCGTTGTATATACCTAATGATGAACCTAGAATCCATCTCCTTCCTCATGCCGGCACGCAGCGCAGTAGACTTCATACATGGCAGTAACAAGGAACATGTAGATTGCATGAAAAAACACGAGCCGACATTAGATATATGGTAATGGAAATGTCTACGCTTTCTGGAACTAACATGGTTACTTTGAAGCAACACAAGTATAGATATATCGAACTAGCAAAGAGCATAAGCCATGGACGGCGCAAACACGGTTGTTATGATGTTTAGAATCGCTCTTATGTGGTGCGATAAGTTCCAAGCAGGTCGATTTATCAGATGTATGGGGGAGTGGGATGCTACGAACGATCAGGTGTCGTTTGGTCAGCAGGCGTTCCAAGAGCGAAGATATTTGCAGTGTAAAGGTATCAGCAGCACCTAAAGATCTTTTGGTCTGAGTATAAGTTGTTATACACGTAATGTGTTTATGAGCTTAATGGAAGCAAAATGCGATGCAGGCGTATTTCAACTGCCAGATGAAATTGGTTTGAATTTACCACATAATCGTTTTGCAGTTTTGCCGTATATTGTGAATATTCGTGATAGCCAAAAATGGAAATGCGTCTCAATTGTTATGGACTAAGTGCAAAGCTGCAATGCGTGTCAAAAATTGTAAGCATTTTGAGAACGAGGCGTCCAATCTTTCGTTTGCGAAATGCGTTTTCAGGCGATGTAATTATTCATGCATGGGAATGGAAATTTGTTAAATTCTCAGTTGATACATGATTGGTAACGCGGTTGAAGGCTAAAGGCATCCCCACTGTACATTACAAGAGAGTCGTATGCGGCCAACTATAGTTAACGTCACAAAAAACAAATTGAGTACGATACTGTATGACAGCAATGAAACTATTTTCATAGTAACAGCATTGTAGTCTAGAATCAATGCATACCAACAAGGAAAGGAAGAATACCAACGAATACCAACAATGCTCTTATTGCGCGTGTAGCATATTTTTTTATACTGGTCTGTAAAATGTGTCAAATACAGTTTGTATTTTTTTCTATAAGAATCGTGACCAGATTTCAATTTTTATTTACCTCAGAATTTTACCACCTTGGTTGAAAATGCTTTTGGTAATGCAAATTGTCGAGTTTTGATTAGTGTCTTATTATGCCGATGAAGATTCGTGATGAGTGTAATATAATCGAAAAATGTAGCCGGTAGATGACATGTACTTATGAATTTATGTTCTAGGACTACACCTAGACAACTGTTACCCGGATATGTTCCACCTAGGACTACTTCCGCTTAGGACAACAGCCACCAAGGATAACATCCACCTAGGACAACAACCACCTAGGACAATCGCCTCCCGGACAATGAATTAATTTAGCCAGTTTACAGATAACCAAGCTTATTAGTTTTTCCAGATTATTGGTTTCTCACTATTTAAACCGTATCATTAAGAAAACGTATGCTCTTTGATTATATTTATTTGGTTAAGTGATTTATAGATAGCAAAAAGAAAAATGGGCATTGGGCACCCCAGAAGCAATTGCTTTTTGGATGATTTGGTTTTTCCTCTGAACGTATTGTTTTCTGTTGGAAAGATACGACTGTATTCGCTTAATTGCATTTCATCTTGGGCTGTTATACTCAGGTTTGTTAATCATATGGAGTGATTCACTGAATCGAATTCTTTCCTGAAAAGCCGCTATATATATGTGTTTTTATCGAGATTTTGGTACAAGTCTGTAATGGCCAGGGACGTGGAACGGTTATTGTGAAAACAATCAGGTTGTTTTTGAAATAATACTCGTTCAATCACACGTACAACACTTTTTCAAATATTTTTTACAGGTATGGTTGAATGATCTCGGTCAGTAGTTTAATGGGCAATTAACAATATCCAGACGACTTAAAATTTGGCACTACATCAGCAGTATTTTTAGGAAAGACCCTAACACACGTGCACTCGTTTGTGACATCTGAGAGAAAAGCTGTTAGTAAGGATTTAGATAATTTCAAAGCATGCAACACGATATCATCACTTCCACATGACGTTTCTAAGTCTAATACATTAATAAGTGTGGATATTTTCTCGGGTGTGGTTGGTGAATAAACATAGGATGCACTTGACGTAGTAGTGAAGACACTTTTGATGCTTGAGTCAGTTGTTTTAGATGGGTCAGTAGGGGTGAAACTAGCCTGTGGCGAAGTAACAAAGCTATGATATTCTGAATTGTTTTTTTGCATTTTGTAGAGAGATGAACAAATTCCTCCATCATCATTTAACCTTTGCAGTAGGCTAGATGGTTTGATTTTGCTAAAAATATCATTCCACATCCAAATCCATTTTGCGTTTCCAGTGTTTTCAGTAAATTGTTTCTCGGAGCGTTACGCTTGGATGATTGGTTATCATGAGTACGATGATTTCGAAAGTTATTGTGCACTTCGAAATCTGCTAATAGTTTTGATCTTTCACAAATGCGAAATAAGCATCGTCTATGCTTTATTAGAAGAAATTATCCCTTTTGCTATCCGTTTGTTCACAATTGCTGTTTGCACTATTTGCTATTGATTCAGGTGGTGATTCAGGAAATTCATCTGTGTTCTATTCAGGTTCTTGTACAAGACGAAAACAATTGGTTTCTGACTCTTTTTGCTTCCCAAACCATATGTGTCATATTCCATGCACCGCTTCTTGTGAACAATGAAATTCGAACTCTACAGTGTATCTCAGCAGATCTTATCTCAAGAGTTCCAACCATCATCTCCATGCTAAAACCGCTGCAAAAAAATTGATGAGCGTGCTAATGAAAACCCGGGATGAGTGTCATGTTAGCTGGATTTATACTTTCTCTGTCACACCCTTATCCGTGCGGATCTGAGCACTTGGCCACCGAGAGAGACCCGCATTCCCTGCGCAACTGTGTTGATCATCTGGCAGCTCTTTCCCAGGTATATGCAACACCACGACTTGAAACTCGACAGTAATAAAGATAATTTCACCCCGGGAATGCGGGTCTCTCTCTCTCTACAATCTCATGCAATTGTGGTTGCGAATTTTGTCGCAGGCACTTTCGGTCTGTTTCGGCCGAACCCCTGGCAGCCACTGGCGGAACCCTGAGGTTCCGCGGAACTCCGGTTGAAAAACACTGCTCTACAGTAACATCAGGTCATTTTTTTTCAACGCACCTCTTACCTTCGTTTCGGAATAGTGACTGTTTGCTGTTTGCATATACATATCTACCCGTTTTTAATCCACTTTATTACAACTCGAGATGCCACGATTGCGGTGAAATCGAATTTCCTTTTCAATACATTAACTTGTTCCGACTCTGGTTTCACTGATGTGATCGAGACAGGATTTTAGTTGAATATACGAGCAGTCAAGTGTCGCCACTAATCACAGCAGATAAAAACGAGGAAAATGCTGAAGCTCAAGGCAATGCAGAGATTCTTGTAGCCAAAATATCACTTAGCATCCATTGCAAGTGGTCGGAACTCGACTGACTGAAGTTTAAGTCCTTGGGACAGACGTATTCTTGAGGAGTTTCTACAAGTTGCAGAAGCCGACAAAGTTAACATAACCTTCATTATGAAGAAAAATGTTTACGTCGGGAAGCATAAGAAGATCTTGAGAAAGGCCTGACTTTACAGAGAGCAATATTACGAAGCATGCGATTACCCAAGCAGTCATGAGGTTCTACGTAAGCGATTACGAATATGCTTTTCCTCCAGCATTCGCTATATTATATTTATTTCTCAGAAAAAATGGCAAGTGACGGTGTGTGAAGGCTGTCGCGTTATTGGCTTATGTCATTTTATATTTCATTGGGATAAAATTCATGATTTAATACCTGCTGTGAGAAATAAGCCAATTACATCATGAAAGCAAAACACCTGCAATACAAGCAGCAATGATTGGCAGTATAATTTCATGACTTCATTGCCTTAGCTGTCACATCTCTCAACAAAGTATTAGTCAGTCCAGCGCCGGATTTAGATGGTGCGGGGCCTGGGGCCCAGACATGGTGGGAAGCCCCATGTGCGGATACAGGATCTTTAGGTAGGGGATGATTGGTGAAATCACTAGTATTTCCACGGATCGTTAATGTTTATGGTGTAATCTTGTGACGTCACAATTGTTATCTCAATTGTAACAAAACTCTATGATGCAACATGATATTTGACAATGATGAACGATTTGTGAGACTGTTGCAAAACCGGTCACCAGAAGCAAGTCAGCTTCTGTCAACAACTTCGCCGCTGTGGTTCGGCGACGAAGAAAACTTGCGGTGCATTTCCGTGGCGATGTTTGTCTTTTCTGTGTTGTGAAACAACATTGTTTAAAAATAACTGTTTATCACCATGTCAAAGAGGACCTGTGTCATTTTTCAACCAACATTTCTGCATTTTTTCTGGTATAGTAGCTGACTTGAGACCGACATCATTACCTCCAGTGATAACCTCAGCCATCGTATCTATCGTGATTTTCGACGATATTTCTTGACGTTCTTCTGCTAGTGCACCGCTGGTTCAACTAGGTCTATTCTCATCGTTACGTAGATCTAAGTCTGTAACAACATGTTCTTCGATTTTCTGTCCTCTTGCGAGTTCCGCACAAATGTCCATCGCTCCAGTGGCTGCTGCGGCAGAGCGCGCATGTACTTTTGGCGGGCGATTTGAAACGAGCGCTTTGGCACTGCTTTTTTCTGCGCTGCGGCCACAAGCACCAATGCTATCCTATCAAGCAAGTTCCATTCAGTAATGTTCTGTACTGGGTAAGGAATGTTTGAAAAATAATCGCGTCTTCAGTATGTGTTATCAAAAATGAAATACTCTTCTTAGTCGATAAACTTTATGGATCGTTTCAGGAAGGTAACTCGAACTGCTGCAGTGCATTAATTTCGTTGAAAAGTAATTTTTCTAAATCGAAGATATGATACTAAAGACCGCAGCGATACATTTGCAAAATGTGATGTCTGCCTAACGGACATTAACGTTTTAGTTTTTTAAGTAGTCCTGCAATGAAGCTATAAAGCAACTGTCAGTTGAATGGGTATTGCAAAGGTTACATTGTAATAGATCAGCTTCATTTCGAACGTAATGACTATGAATAGCACGTTTACATAACATGCGCTTGAATGTTTCGACTGTGTTGCTGCCGAGGTGTGTCTTGCCAACAATCCAGCCATTGTAAGCTCAGAGTAATGGACCGATAACCAGATCAGTTGATCGAATTATCACTTAACATCCATTGCGCCATGCTCCGTTTGACTAGTTCTCCATAATGAATGTTTTTTAATAGCTGCTACCAATACCCTGAGGGGTAAAAATGTTTTAACTTGTCAGAAAGTTTGTAGAGTAAATATTTAATTGAAAAAACTTTCCTTTACCCTCTATCCTATGGGTGAAGTTGATATGTTGCAAAATTTTAATTGAAAATTTCACTTCTTTTTAACAGGTTTCGCCCTGGAAAGCATCCGCGAATCGAATGAAAAGTGCTACCGAGCCGGATCAAAAAGTACCTGCCAGTTCATCACCCAAACCAAGGCAGCCCTACTCATTCTTTTTATAAATTTGACATGTCATCCTTCACACAAATTTAATGCCCCTCTCGCTCTCATTAATTGATGCAAACATACAAAAAAATGTCCAATATTTCCTGAATGTGCATATACATTTCCTCTTACATTTCTGATAAATATATAAGATGGTCCTATTTACCCCAACTTTTCATTGATTGCAGTTATAAATGAGTACATTGCCAAATGCTTCCTTTCCATAATATTAACAATTGCAAAGTATTTTTGAGATATATTTTTTTTCAACCACCTAATCACAAAGAGAGTACGTGAACACTTACATTGCCTGATCCAGTCTTTAGTATGGTAAGGCGTAGCATATCATCCGCCTATACTAACGGGTGCATACACCTGTTTGGTTTGACGTGTAAAGCGAGACGTGAGATCAGCGACAGCATTATTCTTGCCAACGGTTTTTTGTTAATCGACATGACGACAGCGTTTTTTTCTGGTCAACCTAACTTTTGTGTGCTTATAAACCTTGTTTTTCTTATGAGACAAGGAGCGTAGGTGACCACAGCCGCGATGCAACTCACTGCTTATTCTGGTTTATAGGATGGCTTGCATATTTCTTGCGAGCAGGCAAGGCGTTTAATTCGTTCTGTGCTTCGCGTGACGGAAACAATGAAATGTCGTGCATGTTGCGTCTTTCATTCTCGTTATTCCTTGCGTTACTTTCACTCATTCTTTGTTTTTCTCTAGGGCAAACACTCAGCGATTTCGAACCTGCGAATGCCGTTATTACGTTTGGTTTAATGCTCAAAGAATAAATTCAAGAAAGAAATCATCAACTTCAAGCTTGAATTTCATGTCTTTTGCATCAAAGTCAGAGTGACTTAGACGATATCTGTCATCACGTAAATGCTGTCGTGTAAATTAACACCCAGATTGTCCGCTATACGTTTGCCACACTTCAACTCTGGGCTTCTACAGATTCCAATTGAAAGCTACTGTAGCAGATCGCTGGCCTAGTCAGCCTTTTTGTGACTCATAAACCTTGCCACAAGGTGTTAAGCCAAACGGGGGCAACCTCAATTACGCAAATAACAATTACGCTTAAAATTATGTAGCTTTGACGACATAAAATGCGATCATTGGCAACAGGCTGTGATGTTCATTAAGAATGTTTGAAAACTGATGTATGAATCGCACTGGGGAAAAATGCACAATGTATTTGCAGTATGTATAAATCTTTGTGTTAGCAATGTGTGAATATGAAGAGTGTGCTTGTTTTCTACCAAAGGAATATTTTTCAAAACATTTCCGGCACATTCAAAGATTGTTTGTGTCCGTATTTTTAACAGAATTGATACTGCAATGAGTTTTTCGCGTGAAAACCAGTTTTATGGCGCATATTAAGCAAAACTATTCATACAAAACAATACAATGGCTTTGTTACAAGCGCTGCGATGTTACCCGATTTTGGGAAGGAATTGACGACGATTTTAACTGCAGTAGCATTTATTGAGTTTACCATACAGACGTTGGGTTACCGCTAAGGTTAACAGAAAAAAGCTGCATGACACCCAGTGGCATGCAGTGGGGCCGGTGCGAGCAGGGAGGCTGCCCCGGACATTTAAAAGTGTGAAACTACATTAGCTAGAATCGGGCTGTTGCTCTACCATGCCTTCCACTTTACAAGTAGGTCTTGTAAGTATTTGTATGTTTCTTGCTTTACCCGCTACTGCAGCATCACCTTCTTGACTTTGAACATAGAAATACGCTGTCAACTTGCGCGTTTGGGATGGATATGAGTTGGCCTTTCTTTTGGTTTTCTGCTTTTTCTTTTCGTATTGCATTCCAGGTGAATAATATCGTCCATAATCCCTGGCCCTACTAGTGCTCATTGCTATCTGCAACTGCAATGAAAAATTCCAATTAGGCTACTCATGAATTTATGTAAATAAAATTAGCCACAAACACGTAATGAAATATTCTTATGAAAACATGCCAATGTGTGATTGCGCGATCGGCGCTCACAATGATAATATAGCTGCCTATTGTAGGATAGCGTAAACTGTCTATATAGTGGAGTCGACAGACAGTAGATTGTCCATACTGCCAAATACATTACCGAGTGCCTAGTGAATAGACGTCATATCAATTTGAAAGTTCCAAAAAGGTCTCGGAAGTTGAATATCCCTTTAAGTCACGCGTCCGCCAAAATTTTAGCGCCAGTTTGCAACGCTGTAACTCGCCACCCGATACCCGATTGAGCTAGAGAGCTATTCAAACCGTCCTCGGATTCAGCAGGTCTTCTGCTTGAAATCGAAAAAAAAACGGTTTTCGTTTTCGGTTTTGGGGTTCGCTGGGGGACCGCTGCAAGTAGGGGTGATTTTGCTTTTTTTTGGCCACCTTTACCTGGCCCTGGACCCCAACCCATTGGGCCATTGTTAAGGCTCAAGATTTGTTTGGAAACTAGACCCAAATCCGAGTCTTTAAAGTCCTTGAATGACTTTCTAGCATATCGGGAGTGAAAATTATGGCTCATAAACCAAAAATTGACCAAACCTTTGCTCCATCAAAAGCGACTCTGGGGGGCATTTCACCCCAGGCAATAACTCGCCGTCAGATTGAACTAGAGAGCTGTTCAAACCCTCTAAAGACTCGTGGAGGTATGTAGTTTGCAATAAAAAAAATGTTTCAGTTGAGGATGTCTGTTTTTTTTATGCTAATATAATGATAGGATGTTTCTGCTATTTCTTGCTGACGTGAGCATTTTTAACCGACCTCCCTTTAAGACCCGCAGGAGCCATTTAAATGACACAATTTTTTTTGAGTTTAGCTGTTTTTTGGTTACATTTCGGGACTTTGAAGGGTCCAAATGGGTTTTTAGCATTCCTGGTTCCAAGATTAGGGCCAAAACAAATTAAAATTTATTAGGGAAATTCCCCAATAGTATTGAGAAAAGCCCCTTACCAATTAGCTGTTTTTTGGCCTAACTTTTGAACCAGAAACGCTAGAAACTCAATCAAGGCCTCTGAAAACGCGTATTTTGGCCTAGAGTCCAAAAATTTTACGAGCCACAATATTGGCGCGCGGGATGGGATGATGGCGTCATATAATTAACCAAAAAACATGCCCCTGTCATGATCCCATTGGCCGAAAACCCAACAACCAAATAAATTTTTTTTTTTTATTCTAAACTACACGACGCCACTAGCCATAACACGGTTTGATCAGCTCTCTAGCTCAATCTGCTGCCGATTTATGGCTGGCCAAAGTTTGCCCTGAAAGGGCAAATTATGCCTTTTTTGAAAAGTTTTGAATTAGGCAAAGCACTAGATTTTTCACCCATAATTTTGGCTACAGATTTGCTAGCAAGTCAATGATGGGCTTTATAGACGCGGATGTGTACCTAGTTTTCAACAAAATTTTGAGCCAAAAGAATGGGTCAATGCGTTGGGGCCCAGGGCCGGCCAAAGCTGGCCAAAATTTCTAAAACATGCCTTCTTTGTGACGTCATCTCCAGAAATCCCCCACCGAATACGAAAAATTTTTGTTTTCGATTTTGACTACAAGACTTGCTGAATACGTGGATGGTTTGGATCGCTCTCTAGCTCAATCGTCTGGCGAGTTATACGATTGCAAATTTCCGCAAAAAAGGGGGTAAAACCGGGACCCAAAGGGATATACAGTCCTTAGAACAGTTTGGTGACTTTTCATCACGTGTCAATTAATCACTGACACTTGATCACTGGATAGTTAATCACAACGACAATTAATGACTTAAGTGGTTTGGAGATGTTTAATCACGTGACAATGAATCACTGACATTTCATCACTGCATGGTTTATTAAAATGGTGTTCATTGCATCTGCATATATTTTTGAAGCCCTTTCAAAAAAGTCCATAACATTGGGTGATGGCATTCAAAAAGTGCTTGTATTCCGTAATGCCAACTTTCCACAGAATTCGTTGTTCTTGTAATCCCTTCAGATGCAGTTTCGAAATGATTCCATCTTCTACTGGAAAGATGGTGGAACCGTAATGTCACTGCGTCCTGGCCGTCGTCGGTTTCGAATACAAGCGTACGTATGTTCAAAATATGCTAAAAGCTCTGGCATCTTTTTGTGACCGGGCATGTTTTCAGCTAGTATCAAAAAAACTTCGGTAACCTCGGATGAAGGAAACATAACTGAAGCAGGTAAGCAGCCAATAGCCAATCTTACTGTCATTTCTTTCGTTGTCTTCTTTCATACCAATTTCGTTAACTTTTCGCAATAAGCTTTATGACAAATGAAAGTAGCAACCCGTAACTGTTGCATTTGGAAATGATGGTCGAAAAGCATTCATAGCTGTACTCTCAAAATCTAGCAGTCTTCTCTCAGGAGAAAGAAATATAATCATTCTTTTTACTTCATTCAACATGCGATCATGCATCATACAACGTGGGTCTTGTTCTGTACAAGGGAGTAAATTACGGAAGGATTTATGCCATGAGCGAGTTCGAAGTGAGTAGCATTTTTTGAAGAGAGCCTGCATTTAATCACGCCTGGGTCTACTCTTTGTTTGTTTTTTATATTTTTGAGCAGAAGGCACTCTTTTCCGACGTCTCGGGATTTCCTTGCAATTTATGACGTCACGTCAATCATTGAATTGCGCAAAGAGTCCATTAATTTCGTGTTTGTTTTGCTCAGGTCTATTCTTTCACGATGCCTCAGGATTTCCCTGCAATTGCCGACGTCAGAAATTTCTGTCAGGCAATTACAAACATGTTTCTAAAAATAACGCAACTCTTGAGCAATTTTCCATTAATTTCAAGCAATCACTGTATGTTTCTAAATATAGGACCAACCGAGATGATCACAAATTTTTGTCACGCAATTGCAAGCCCCTGAGTTTCAATTCAAGCCTGCGAGACATGTTCAGGCATTTTTCCTGCCACTGCTGATAGGCAAGGGCAGTTTTTTTAAGGTGTTTTACGAGTTCGAAATGGACCCATGAATTTCCTGTGTGGACCCGGGAGAATATCTAAAAAGATTGTTGCATGAATCGATGTTTGGAAAACTGTAGTATGTTTCCAAGTTCACCAAAGCCATTTTCATATTTTTGTGTGCTGTCCAACTCGATTGGGGGTGAAAAAACTGAATTTATTTTTGTCGAATTGTTTGAAATAACAATCTGAGTTGAAGTTTTTGAGGGAGTATTTTTAACGATTGTTTGAGAAGTTCAGTATTCATTTATTCAACGATGAGAAAATCATCAAACCCACTTCTGTATTTACCGTTGTGCTGTTGTGAGGTTAAATCAATTACAACGAAATTGGGTGACTTTGATCATGCTGTTTTGCATAACTTCTTGAAATGTTCTTTCGTCATGTCTTGAGACACATGGTCGTTAAATATGTGGTCAATATTCTTTTGGTCTTGGGGAAACAGACAAAAGAAATTTGCATTTTCTCGAATTGTTTGACGTGGCGATTTGAAATAATTTTGACTCAAATAAAAACGATCACAGTTGTTATGCCTTCCGCGAATGTAATATGTCTCACACTTGTTTTGTTTTTGTAACAAAAGATCATCAAATATCATGAGATTTTTATGCTCTGGAGACAGCTCTTTTGGGTTTGGAACATCGTCTGCCAATTCATAAAAATTGAACTCAATAGATTCACAGCGTCTACTTCTTATGTTTCGATTTTTTCCTAATCCTTCAATCAACGCACTTGGGGAAATTGTTTCTCGCTGTATTTCATCTTGATTTTCAAATAAATTCATAATCACCTCTTTCGGCAATTGCTCTTCGAAACCTTTTCTCAAAACTCTATATTCTGGTTGATGCAAACTTTTTCCATATTGAGCAAAGGTAGATTTTCCAAACCGACAGATTTCGCACTGAAATGCACTCAATGTATGGAAACATACATTTGTGAGAATACGTGCATTTTCTAGCATGAAGTGAGTCAAACCCAGCAGAAATCGAATGGCAGACGAAACACCGGACCGGACCATATTCTCCGACTTGCTGCCACTAACATATTGGTGTTGTTAAAGAAACGATAGTGTGAGAGAAGCCTCAAACACAGGCATCGCACTGATACAGATGTGTAAGAGTTGTTTATTGCTATTGTGTAATGCTGTAATTTCAATTACATACTCACTTAATTCACCTATTTTTTTATATCTTTTACATCTTGTGAATCTCTTGATTTGTACATCATTTTGTTGAAAGAGGCCCGTGAGTTGTCACGATTTTGTGAAATGGCCCGTTGGTCTAAAGCAGTTGGACCACGCTGATCTAGCACATGTTTTGAATATTGCTGGGTTCAAGCAAGCTTGAAAAAATACTTAAGTAACAAGTAATTATTGAAATATTCCTTAAGTAATTTAAGTAATTCAAGTAATTTTTGAAAAGTACTTGAGAGAAATATACCGTATTTTACTCACCTTATGTATTACACATCCATTAAGAAAAATTGTTTGAGCACAAAGTAGCTACGAGCAAAGCACAAATAATCAATCATTTCATCACTCAACGATGACCTCAACTTTGAAACAAACAGTCCAGCAGCACTGAAACACCTTTCGGCTTCAACAGAAGAGGGTGGAAGTGAGTTTAGACAAGACGCCTAGCTCTTCAAGACTTCGGGACATTCCTTTGTTGCTTCGTAAAATGTCATTTCTTTCTTGATGTGTGTCAAAACATTTTCTTGAAGACGATTCAAATGTTGATCCTCTGGCTGGCATAAAATGTCATTGAGCTCTTCTGCTTTGGACTTTTCCTTAGGGGACTCCTCAGTGATACATGTTCAAGATCTTCAGCACTCTCATCTATAGAGCCATTGGGAAAAAGTCGTGAAAAAACATCTCTTGCCACTTTCGCAAGCTCTCGTTTCTTTGGATAGCTTAAGAGTGAAGACTCGACATAGGCGTACGAGGCAGGGAGTCGGGGAGGGGGCGGCTGCCCTCCCGGGCTTGAAAAACTTCAGGGCAACCGCAAGTTGCTCAAAAATCCTGAACAATAAAATATATTTCAGTACAGTGAAAAATTCCAGGGCAACTCTGTTTTTCAGGGCAAGCGCTAGTTGCTCGAAAATCCTGAATGATAAAAAAACATGTTCAAATACAGTGAAAAATATCAGGGCAACTCTGTTTTTCAGGGAAAGCGCATGCAAATTGCTCAAATATTCTGAATGTAAAAAGTATATTCCATACAGCGAAACATTTCTGGGCAACTCTGTTTTTCAGGGCAAGCGCACGTTGCTCAAAAATCTCGAATGATAAAAAATATATAATCAGTACTGTGAAATCAGGGCACCCTCTGTTTTTCCGGGCAAGCGCATGCACGTTGCTCAAAACTCCTGTATGTAAAAAGTATATTCAATACAGTGAAAAATTCCAGGGCAACTCTGTTTTCAGGGCAAGCGCAAAGTTGTTAAAAATCGTGAATGGTGAAAAATGTTTCAATACAGTGTATATCCACTTGGGGGCGATCCGTGCAATTTGGGCTAGTGTAGTTTGTAACCTGGACCAAAGTCATGATTGGTTGCATAGGTGCAATTAGTTGGGGGACACGGGGGATGTGTCCCCCCACTGTGTCAGGTGAGGTGATATAATATGCCACGTCCTCCCAGTTTTTTTCTCTTTAGGTTGTGTATTTGGAGAAGTTTAAAAAATAAAAGTAATCTTTGTCACGTTTTGTGTAAAGAGCTTTTCAAGTTAGATGGTAGGTTATACATAGCCAAGTTCATGTTGAAACAGAGTTTGGTGTGGTATCACTGATTCTGTTAGTTTATAAATTTTAGCTTCGAAAAAATAATTTTTAGCATTTTTCAAGTTTCTAGTTACCCTGAAAGATGGTTAACTGCTTTTGTCCGTCATTTTACCCTGTGTGGTATACTGTTAGAATAGTTATTTTCTTGTAACAGTGAGAGTATTACAGCTGCACGTGTGAGAGACCACAGTGCAACCATTATTTGTTTTGCACAGAAATGTAAATGGCTTTGCTGTAACGTTGGTTGTCACGTATTCAGAAACAGACAGCCCATAATTGAATGATGCTAGTGTACACATATTACTGTAGAAAGTTAGTTTCAGGCAAATCTCTGAAGCTTTTTCCGAAGAAAAAAAGCAGCACTATTGTGGAGACTTAGTTTTGGGATGAGCAGATTTGCAAAAGACTGTCTTCAACTTATTAGTGAACAAGGTTTCAATCAAAACGTTGGAGAAGTAGCCTATAGTATTCACCTAGCTGTATATTGACCTATAGCTCAAAACGTAGGGACCTGACTTGGAAATAAGGACAAAATATACATTTATCCTCACTTCTTGTAATGTCGCGACAATGGTGACATACAAATAAAAAATATTTTTTTCCTTGACTCTTACACTTTGTGTTTGTGTTGAATGCATTGGTTCTTTGAGTTTAACCAAACTCACAATTCAGCAACTTTTTCATCCAAGTGCGAAACATTTGCTTTACAAGTACAACACACCTAGCTTTGTTAGACGTTCTTTTCGTGTTAAAGGTGAAACTTGTACAGTACTTTTTTGCCAATTCACCGTTGTGCATTTTGATTTAATCTCAAATATATTTTCGTGTCGTTATGCAAGTACAGTAGAATTCTTAGAATGAAACTTTTGACATTGTGCAGAGTTGTAAGTCAGGCCGGGCTTTTCGGATCGGGCCGGGCTCGAACTTAAGTTTGTCAAAATATTTTGGGATGATTTCGGGCCTGCATATAAACTTTTTTATGGCATTAGGAGTGAGGATTTTTTTCTTTCGTGATGTAGATTTGTTGTGCTCACCGCGGTAACTTCTGTGAGTGAAGTGATTGCGATTTTCTTCAGCTAATTCTGTTTGAAAACACAGATGCCTTCTTTTCTTCTCTGCTCGGCTTGGTCTCACACTCCTTTTGAGAAGGCGGCAGCGGTAAAGAAATTAGCACGCGATGGCTTTGTCTCAAAGAGATCAATCACTCACGCGATTCTTGGCTTGTTTTAAGAAGCCTACAAGCCGGCTTTTCATATCTATAGAGCTATCCTGGAAAGTTTCTTTTATGTCCATAGCGCCACCGTAGATAGTTTCGTGATAGTTTCTTATTTTTCTTGAGAAACATTATATTCCACACTCCGCAGTATTATCGTTGACTAACATGCTACGTTTGTGCCAGATTATGCCAATGTTTTGGTCAAGGTGGTTGTTATTTTGGGTATGATAAAGCGTGTACCTGCAACTACACCTTCAAACAACGTTTTTTGTTACTCTGCAGTTGCGCATATTGTAACTCCCTTGGTAAATTTGGCTTTCAGGCCTAAATCGGGCTTCAAAAATAAACGTCGGACTCGAGCCGGGTTTAGGCTTGTGATTTCGGGCTCAGGCCGGGTTCAGGCTTCAAAATGAGGCCCTTTTACAACTCTGTGTGGGTTTGTAGGCAGGGGCCAACAATCGGAAATTGAAAGGACGGTACATCCTCCACCCGCCAACAGTAAAAATAGATTGAATCATTTTGTGAAGTAGGCTACGCCAAGTTTAGGCCAAATGTTTTTGCTGCTGGTAAGAGGATATCAATATAGATTTTGGTAAGGGTGGGGGTGCATGCATGATGCCCAGTACCATTAAAAAGATTTGGAGATTTTTCAAAAAAACGGAAATGTGCAAGAAAAATATTTAACGTCTTTGTAACATTAGGCGACTTGAACAAAACATCAAATCGCGCTGTAACCCACACGTTTGAAATGCATGAAGGTTGAAGTGTTTTACTGTAAGAATCATATGCCTGTGCGAACAATGCGATTCAGCATTTTGTGCACTCCAGCTGAAAGCTGTCCACCCACATTTTGCAACAAAATTGCGCCCATGATTGGTTATAGTGACTTTGATCTGGACCAAGCCCTCGTTTACTGTTAAAATCAAACAATCGGATGTCGGTATTTCAACATCTTGGTACAAGAATTCGGCAATTCTTTCTTTGTTCGTTGTCGAGTTTGCGCTGCGTAGAGGTGCAGGGTGTTAAGATGATAGACTTTTTTGAACAACAAGAGTTTTTGAAGCGGGCAGCACGGACGTGCAGATTGCTTGTCTCCTTTGAGTGCGCGTCTTTAAGTGCCTTGGTCAAGCGCACAGCAACGATAACACAGGCAGGTTTAGGGAGTCAGACCAAACGATCCGAAACCGCCGCTTTTAAAATATTGCTTTGCGTCATCGAAGTCGCGTACATATTTGATCCACTAAAAGCAATTACCGTAATTTTTTTTTGTCTGGGAGAAGACAACACGCAACGAACTTCAACCTTAAGCAAAGTAACTACAGAATTTGCCCATAACGGCACCTCTAGGGTATTGCATAAAGAACATTATTGCCGAATTGACATTATAAGCGAATTGAAATGCATATAAAAGATGCCATCACGAACAAACAAAATGTAACGTTGTCGTCGAATTGACGTTACAGAGGAAGTCGTTATAAACGAATTCAACTGTATAGAACAGATTTACATAAGGTTTCAGGCCCCATTCGGATTAAACTAAAAAGTTAGTTTCAGGGCAAGTTGTCTATTTTTAGGGAAAATTGTTATTTTCAGGGCAAACTTTTTCCGCCCCCCAAGTAAATTGCCTTCCCGTACGCTTGTGAGAGTCGACCACCTGCTCATAACTGTTTGCAGACTCTAGATACCTTACAAGGTCACAGATCCCTTTATTTCTCCTTGATTCAATTCTATCAGTGAGAGCTATCAACAATTCCTGCGAAATAGCTCCTGTTTCTTCTGCCATCTTCTTGAGAACATCTTCAAAAATCTTCTCACTCTTTGAAACAGTGACAGCATGTCTACAAAGAGCAGTTGCACCAACCTCAATTATTTCTAGACTTTCTGAAAAGTCTTTCACAAGTGCAACCTCATCCTCTGTCAAGCATTTTGATCCCAGATCGAGCTCTTTCAATGTATTGTCAATAGGTGCCTTGGCTTCCAAGAATCGTGTGAGCATCTTGAGCAATGAGTTCCATCTCGTTTTGGTATCCAAGAGCAGAGAAAGTGTTTTCCCAAATTCCTTTTCATTGTTCTTTTGCAAGCATTCATTTTTCAGTGGGCTCTTCCTGAACAGCTTAACAATTGCTCTGACTTTTGAAATAGTATCACTCACTGTGTCAACATAATCTGCATTGTAATCATCTGGCAATGTTACTTTCCAGGGTTCGTCATCATCATCATCAGGGCTCTCTAAAATGTCATACTCATGAGCTTCTGCTGCTTCATTAGTTTCCTATTCATTGTGACATTTCTTGTATAAAACATCATAAACTGCGAGATGCAGTCCATGAGAATGGCATATTTGGTGGTTGATGCCAGAAAGCCTTCCTGTTTCGACCAGTGCGCCTTGCGATCAAGAATAGCTCACAAACAAAGAAATAATGTAGTTTACATGCCTGCCGCCGAGGAGGTGTTTTGTTCTGTAACGCCAGTTAGTTACCAAAGCTGTAGTCTAATTAGTTGAACCTGCAACGTCACAGCGGGAAGGTGAACAAGCAGTGTCGATTTTAGCACCTCTTCCACACATAGCAATTGTTTTCCAGCCATCCTCGTGGCGATAGTTGCTCAACCGCTTTGATGGCACCGCGCTTTTTAACCTTGACTGGTAGTGTTGCAACCTCTCCAGTTGTGTTGCGTTGATTGTGTGATTCACCACGAAAGGGATGTGCGGGAAGAATAACACCATCATATGTGTAGCGCGAGCAAGCAATAGTAAGAGAGATTGCAAGCATCATCTCTATTGTTGCTTGCTGCCACGGTGCGAAGCTTTGCGCACATGCCGCTCGGGACTTCCGATCGCAACAGTAGATTTATTTGGTCTCATTAGTTGAATCTATAATAGATAAACAAAACTTGCTCTTTACTACGTTGGTCTGTTGCTGCTAAACACCGCTGCTAGCAATATTTAAGCAGAAAGAAAAATATCTGACAATAGGTCGCACACACGACTGAAATAGGCGCATTACTGATGCAACAATAGGACCCAGAACACCACTGTGGTAATGGCATACGTAACAATGCGTAAAAGCCGGTAGTACGTTCCTGTGTATCACAGCCCTAAGCTGTATACCCTTCGTATACCATTTTTCAGTTGTATACCCTGGTTTAGATATGGTATACACTTGGGTATACAGTATACCCGGTTGAATAGCACTGCTCTATACAACCTGCCCTGGAGAGCGAGTGTTAGTAGCCACCAAGTTCAATGTAACATTCCTACCTTTGAGGCTCTGCCACGTAAGTACAAGTACCTGTTTCTCGAAAGATGTAGAAAATCTAACAACGTGTGGTTACGTGGTTTGATGCAGTCAGATTGTTTGTACTCGCCACTATTCTTTGAACAGTATAATCGCATTTTGCTCTGTGATTGAGTGATCGAACTTTGCAGTGTCCGTTTGATCGATGGCGTGTCAAGCCACAACGCTTTCGCATTTTACCTAGACTAGACCAAGTTAGGAATTAGCGCCCTACTCCGCAGTAGTGCTGTAACAAGTGTTACGTGTCAGCTAACAATAGTGTTAAGAATGTGTCTTTAACCCTATGGTTCTGTCTTCAATGCAGTTGCAAAAAGTGTCTGTAACCCTGTGATTCCGTCGGCTTCAATGCCTTGTACTACGTTCTGTATTGTCTGTTTTTATCAACCTGCGTTCTGCAGAGTGTGTGTGTTCATGCTATGGACTTCGTGTCTGCTCATAAACAAATGAATTAAAATTAAATGCTCACACCAAACGCCTGACCTAATGCATTAGATAAGTGCGCTGTGTTGCCGCAGCTTTGCAGTGTATAATTGTTTTGGGCGCAAAATGGAGGTTGAAGAAACTGTAAGCCTCAAAAGTTAATTTTAGCCAAGCCGTTTTTGCGTCCCTGTCAAAACAGCGCCCATGGCGTGAGTCATGCCTCAATAAATAAATAAGCGTGGCTATAGTATGTTTTCTTTTGATCTTGTTCAGATTACTGAAAACTTTAACTTCAAGATTTGTAGTCTACATTATCAATCTTTTGCTTATTTTAATGGATTTTAGTCCAGAGTGTTGCATTTCTCATTCCCAACAGAATAAAATTGCAGAAATCTTTGTCGTTGCAATCAAACGGCAAGCATGAAACAGTTGGTTACCCATGCATGACTGTGACAAGTTCTGGAGATTTCTGACGAGCAGCGAGAAAGCGGTGACTTCTGTTTAAATTCAGAAAATGTCAAAGCTTTCCTCTCGCCTTATGAAATATGAAGCAAGCGATTTCTCTACCAGCGAAGACAACAACGATTTTGTGGCCAAAGGGAGGTTTGGTACAGTCCGATCGTGTGATCATCGCGAACTTGGAACAATTGCTGTGAAGTGCATTGATCTGCATGGCTCACCTGATGACATCAGTAAGAAACAGGAAATGTAAGTACTGCATGCAGGGAAAGCTTTGAAACAAAATATGTTATCATTAATTTTTTTGGGCAAACACTTATAGCATTGCTTTCTAAGCTTGGTTCTATCAGGGTTCCCACGGTCATGGAAAATCATTGAAAATCCTGGAAAAATAATTTTTCTGGAAAGTCATGCAAAATTGATAAAAATATGAAAGTCATGGAAAAATTAAAAAATCATTACAAATTTTGGAGAGCTAAAAAAGGAACAAAATTTTTCATTGTTTCAAAAAGATAAGCTTACGATTTAAGTCCTTTGCTTTACCCATGCCATCAGCAAAAGACACTGGTAATGTTTAGCTTTTTGGCTTTTCTGCATAAATCTCTTGGAAGCTTATTTATAGACTGTGCATTGTACTATCGTAGTTTGATCTTTGGCTGAATTCATCAATTTTGTTTTAAAGTTTGTAGTTTAATTGAAAATCCATTAGGTACAGTGCATCCTCGATTATCCGGCCATGTTGGGCAACCTTTTTCCAAAATCTTGGCCGGATAAGCATTAGGCCGGATAAGAAAAGTATCTATCGTAGGGTGCCCACCGTCCACCACCTACACCACACTTAAAAGAACCTAAAGAAAAAAGAACGAAAAAACGAAACTAGTATGAGAACAGGCTCAGCCACAAAACTATTTAAATGCTAAATGAAACAGAAACTCGGGTGAAGTTTAAAATCACATAATTTATCGTATATTTTAGACTAAATAATTGAATGTACTTCCCTGTTGAACCCAGCCGGTTAATCGAGGGGCCGGTTAATCGGGGACCGGAAAATCGAGGATGCACTGTATATTAAAGATTTATTGATTGGCGAATACCATATCTCTGAATATCAATTTTGGAACTACATGAAGAATGCAAAATATGCCAAGCTTTGGGAAGTTTTCCAAAGTATCTTTACGCTATCTCATGGCCAACCTGCTTTTGAGAAGGGTTTCTCGATCAACAAAGAACTTATGGTGGAAAAAATGAAAGAGAAGTCATTAGTTGCTAATTGTTTTGTGTATGACACAGTGAAGAGCAGTGCTGCTTATTTCAGGTACATTCCGTTAATCCCCAGATTCAAACGAAATGTTCGAGCAGCGATGATGAGATATCAATTACATTTACTTAGAAGATCAAAGAAAACTCACTGCTGAAAGTGAAAAAACTAGAAAGAAGAAAGCTGCACAAGATGAAAGCCGTGCAGTTGAATCTAAAAGAAAGTTATTAAAAGAAAGCATAGCGTCTATGAGCCAAGAGGCAGATGCATTAGCCGTGCAAGCTGAAAAAAAGCACAGTTTTATATTACTGGCTAAGTCCAACGCTTTCAGACAAAAAATTTATGAAAGTGAAGCAAATGAGCAAAGTCTTTGCAAACAAGCACGCAGTTTGAAAGAGAAGCTAAAGTTTATGGAATAAACAAAAATTGAGGTAATTAATTGGATTGGCTGATGACAATTCAATAAAATTGGGGGTAGTTGTGTTTAAATTGAAAAATAACATTTGCTTACTGCCATAGAAGGTTACAAGCTGTATTAGCCAGGCCACACTTGATCTTAAAAACAGCTTTCACAGCATGGGCGAAATATCTGTAATGAGCATCATAGTTCTTTGATTGTTGTTAGGCAATAGTTGCAAAGTTAGCTTTTTCTAAGCAAGAAATAGTTGATGATGACGCTAGATTTGCTGTTGAAACGTTCTGCAACTTTTTGTTGACTTTATTATATTTCTGCTAAAATGATTCTACTCCCAAATCTACAGTATAGTGTGCAAGTATGTTATGTCTTAAAACAAGGTGTGGCCATGTTGATACATCTGTTAATCCTATGTTGATGCAATAAAATGTTTTGTACCTGAGATTCTTAAGATGCTAAATTCTTTCCCATCTCAATAAAAATCAAGTTTTATCCATCTTTTTGTAGCCTCAGTGAAGTTTATGAATAGTGGGATGTACACTTTGTACAGTGTTGCTGCACGTGCTTATTTTTGTTATTAACTTGGAACATCGACAGGCAAGTGAGATATGGAGTTTGTCAATGCTTTGTGACATAGAGGTTGGTAAGAGTAAGGTACGAACTGTATCTTGTAAATACTGCGTGACAGCGACACTACGACAGTAAGCTTAATAGTGAAGTGCATCATTTATTTTTCTGCAAGTTCTTTTTGTAGCCTCAGTGAAGTTTGTGAACAGTATTATGTACAGTGTTGTTGCATGTGCATATTTTCTTACTGTTAGCTTGCAACATTGACAGCCAAGTGTGATAGTAAGGTAGGGAGTTTGTGACATTAAAGTTCATAATATTAAGCTGTGTACTGTATCTTATAAATACTTTGTGACAGCGACACTACAACAGTAAGCTTATGATAGTGAAGTGCAGCATTTATTTTTTATTTCTCTGCAAAATCTTTTCTTTGTTTTATTATATACAGGTAACTTTGCATGTCATTGGCTAATCATGAGAAGAAAGGAAATAGTTTGCTTTGAATACTTTCTAACGCAGTGTTAGTAATCGTGTAACTAACTGACTCTCTTCTAAGAACCATTGATGACGTTTCTTCCACCTATTTAGGGGATCTGTTTTTAGTTATTTTGCAATTATCGGCACCTAACATTTCTTTGTTTTGCTCTAGCAGTTAAACGATATATAAATATTTGGTAATTATATTGCTATATTTGGCGATGTAGATAGCTGGTTGATATTGATAGCAATGTTGGTTTGGTTTTGAGATGCGACCCAGCTACTACACAGGGAGCAAGTTTGGGAGAGTTCGATCCCAGTAGCGCAACAGCAGCTATTTTTAATAAGACTACCAGTTTGCAAGCATAAGTATAGTCAAATGGGGTAAAAAAACAAAAAAATAAGTTTGCAATACCTCTAAAACAAGATAAGGCGGGGGTGTGCAACAGGCGGCCCGCCAAGCCATTTAGTATGGCCCTTACCAACACTCTGATTTTCCTCATCATGCATATACATCCTAATATGACAGTTTATGTTAAAAAACTAAATTTTTCGTGTGACCCAGCTAGATGTCTGAAGTTGGTCATATGGCCCACTGACAAAAAATGTTGCACACCCCTGAGCTGAGGTATTTTCTTGGTCTTTTGATAGAAGGTAGCCCCCATGCCAAAGTATATTGTGACATTGAAAATTTTTTTTATTTTTTCCCAAAGAAAAATTATAATAAGAAACACTAGTTTTTTTTACCCAGGCGAATGGGTAAAAAAACTTTTTGTGGGTAAAAAAACTACTGCTTTTTCATCCAGATTTGCTTGTATTTTGTACTACAAACGTAATCCACATTTTCACACAAACATTTAGCCATAATGTAGACTTGCAATGATTTATTCACAGCATGCTTTTATGCAAAAACAGGAGATGACAACGATCACTTCAGTTTAAGCAGTCTTGAGCAGGTCATCGGTAATATTTTCTGAACTTGCAGATGTTAGCAAACTTTGGACACCATGCTCTCCTGTAAAAATTAAACAAGCCTTTCCTCTGCCTGCATCTATAAGTAGTTTCTGGTCTGGACCATGAAAGCAATACTTAATGCATGCAAGAGAATATCCATGTCTTCACAGTGGGTCAATCCCACAACAAGTGACTTGTAATAGTTGTACTCTCACTTTTGTGCAAAAAGTTTATTTCCATACTTATTGGTGTTTTATCATCAACATCCTCAAAGAAAACTTTTTAAAGTTGTTCCCAGTAGTCGGCTTTAAGGCTTGGTCAAAAAAACAGCATAAATTTCCCCATATTTGCTCCTCAAACATTTTTATGCCTTCAGCTTTACTCTTATATGTTGTACTTAGGAAACTTTAACTGATTACTTAGTGGTGCATTGGTAACTGGTTCAACAAACAAGCTCCTAATCTGATTCGACGTTCTCTTTTAACTTGCCTTTCTTCTGTTTCTCACTTTGTACTTAAAAAATTATTTTGTCTGTAATGACTTTTCCAAGCATAAATATTGTGTTTTTTGGAAAGTGAAATTTCAAGCTGGCCTGCTTTTAGACCTGAAAATAGCCTCAAGAGGTGTTTCACTGTCTTGAGGTGTATACATGTGTCAAAAATATTTTTTTTCTTGTAAAGAAAATCTTTGCATTATTTTAATCTAACTAAATGTATCTGGTTCTATGAATTTCTGTATGAAGTTAAATATTATTTTTCTTACATGGCTCTTCTTGAAGGTAAACCTGCTGTGGTGTGATCCCAGAAAAAAAGAGTCCTATGAACCTGCCATTGTTTTTAGCCATACAGTACTACTGTGATGCAGTTTACAAAATGCAATTATGATGCAGTTTCATCACCACTGTTTTGTTACTTTTTGGACTATACCCTGGGTTCTTCAACTGAGGGTCATGAAAGCTTTGGAATAGGAGCATGGGTGTGGTAGCAACATACTGTTGAAAATTACGATAATTGCAAATAAAGTTTTTACTGCTTTTTGGGTTGATTGTGAGGAAGTATCAATCACTAATGGCATGCTGAAGAAGACGCATCTAAAATAGTTGAAGAACCTCTGTTCTAGACACAAAACGATAATTGGCACTTGCTTGTGAGGTATTAATTATTGTAATCAGATCCGTTTACGATACAGCTGAAATGCCCAACAACAAATAAAGGTTCTTGTTTTTTGCAGAGCAGTACTATAGAGAAATTTACTTCATCTGTTTCCTAGTAAGATCATACAAAAATACAAACATGGGGTAAAAAATTCTTGTCTGGGGTAAAAAGTAACTAGTTTTTTTTTTGCACAAGTCAATACATCCATTTGGGGTGAAAACAAACTAGCCCATAAAACTCAAAATGTAAAGTTGCCAAAAATTTTATTGGTATGGGTATGCAGAGACATCCATTACCAAAGCACTTGCCAACTTTGAAATGTTTATGCTAAGTACTTCTAAAGCAGCAAAAAAGTTTATAAAATTTGTTTGAAACTTTTGGTCCTATCTAATATCAACATCAATTTTCAAACAAAGCTGCAAACCCTATTTGAGGATTTAGGTTGGAGCAAATATGTTACAAACAATGTCTCAATGAATGCCTCTGTAGCAACAATACATTTGAAACTTTTTTTCTTTCAATAATTTTTAAGGGAGGTAGTTACTTTTTACCCCAACATTGCGAAATATTTTTTTTTACTCCACTTGACTATATCACTTAAACACGCATGGAAAAAATGTAACAAATGTCATGGAAAAAGTCTTGGAAATGTCATGGAATTTGATTTTGAAAATTGTGTGGGAACCCTGTTCTATATAGTTGTTGGTCTTTCGTAAATTGTTAACGGATCGTAAATTTAGGAAGCTCAAATTACAGTGTTTCTCAAACTTTTCTTGTTACCCTCGACATATCGTTTCCTCCCTCCACACCGCATGAAGCAAGACAACTACAAGATAACAAACAAACTTTTATTGAAACAAACCAGAACATAGCGTGTCCCCCTGTTAAGTGCGCTGAGTTCGCTTGGTGACGTTCGCATTCGCAAATCTTTGAAATACTTGAAGATAGTTTTGTAAGAATCAGTCGTCGATCAGCTCGCTTATGATTTAAAAAACGTTTTCTTTGCTTTCTGTCATGCAAGTTTTAAAAATCAATTAAATATAAATCTCAGTTATTCTTTACCAGACTACTCCGGAAAGAAATGGAAACTTAGCGCGACTATGCAATCTGCTATGTTAATGTTGGGTCAAGCAATTGCAATATCAATCTGATAAGATAGAAACTAAGCAGTTCATTAGTTGCATGACAATAGTAGCCTAATGAGGAGTAAATGATCGTTTAGCGTATTCGCCCCCTTTGCATTTTTGCCGTCGTATCACCCACTTTATTTTTTGCCCCTTTCTCTTTTGATCTGGTTCCCAGGGGGGGGCGATATCACGTGTTTTGAAAACCACTACTCATAGAACCTGCCCTTGTGACAAAACCGACATCTGGTCAGAGCTTAGTTAATGCTACAAAACCAACCAAACACCCAAATTTCCATTAAACTCTTTTCTGGTACTTACATTCGGACAACAGTTCACAACGATTCTTGACTTAGGGGACGCAGAGTTATAGCTGGTGGTGCATGGCAATACTTTGTATTCCAGATGTATTCCAGATTAAAGGGCGAAAACCCCTTTGCTATGCCCCTAACTGCTCTAGAAATTGTTGTTGTAAAAGGAAGTAGGCAATTTTCGCACCCTAATTTTCGCAGCAACGGGACTCTCAGGTAAAATCAAATCACAGTTTGCTTGCAACGGAATATTAATTTCATTCAAAAGAGCACGATCAGTTTCTAAGGATGTAAAATCGTGACGTTTGCAAGAAGGAAAAGCATTAAGTCTCTACAAAAACATGAATACCAGCAGCCAAGTGCCGGAAGCCGTCCGTCGGTTGACTTTTTATAGACACTCAACAAATGCACACTAGCGACGAAGTTAATCATGTGTAACAGCACCATCATAATCGAAAGAACAGGCTACCCAACAGCAGTAAGACAAACAATCGGTGCAGCAGAAAAGTACTGTAATGTGAGAGTGCACACAATGAACAACGAATTTGTGAAACACAACTACTGGGTATGGGAAAAAAATCATTTTTCGCATGTTAATTTTGCGGTCAATTTCATGAAACCGTTATTTTCACTTTCGTCGAGAGATGTACGTTTAGTTGTTTCACAAACGCAAATTTAAAACACAGCGAAATACGTAATTTTTCAGTCAAACTATGGTGGATATCAAAGTGTTTTTACAGGTTTGTCTTATCATTGTCGGACGTTACGTCACATAAGTTCCACAAACTGCGTTGTGAAATCCAGCGGGTAAAAAATTTATTCGCTGTCTGACCTACGCGTGGGTCACTACAAAGGATGGAAGTTGCCACGTTGTATGCCAGAGTTGAAGCAATTTAGTTTTTTCTTACGCTCATAAGTTTTATAAGGCAATTTAAAACTTCAGTGTAGTTAATCGCAGATGTTCGATGACCACGTACGCACTGAAATGTGTTTGCAAGGAACAGAAGCGCGTCTACAAATAAATCAGACACAGCTTACATTCTCCAAAAAGGGTTAAATTTGGTCTAGCTAGGACCATCATCAGCTTATCAGAATGCGGAAATGATATGTGCATACATGCAGCGTAAGACAAGAACTGACGTGTAAAAAATCAACTGTTCGATGCTTAACAGCAGCCAGCCACGAATCACCCCAACTCCAAACTCATTACCAGTGAGGCCTACAAGATATATACGAGGATCTTTAGCATATAGAAGTAACTAATTGACTCCTTTTAATCTGGAATTTGACAATCGTGCTATTAGTAAAGGCTGGACGTTTCCTCCAATAATCTACAGAGCAACGGCAAATCAGTGGAGACTGCACTATAACCATACACCACCACTAGAATGGTAAACCAAAGCGAATAAGGAGCAATCCTTTGCAAGCAAATACGTAGTGATGGGAATAAGAAGCATCGGTGAGCAACAGATGAATAGTTGCGCCTTATAAAAAACTGATGATGATCCCAGATCGATATTGTTTTTTATCGTATTATTACAGCTGGTGCTTAATTATTGTGTCGACGATTTTCCTGTGAAGAGAATGCAGTAGTTGCTTTTTAAGATACTTTTCAGGAATCTGAGCATAGCATTACACCAAAGCGATCCAGACTGATGGCAGATTCGGAAAGAGTTTAGCAGAACACTAGAGGGAAAAGACGCGAAGTCTTTATATTACGTTTTACCAATATCTGTGGGCAAAAAGAAGCCTGTCTAAGACGGTTTCTCTTTGAACTGCTGGGCGACTATATTGCACAATCTCCAAACAGAGTCCTAGTCTAGTCTCTTTAAATTATTTCCTATATTAAGCGCTTTGACAAGCACTTTGCAGATGGCAAAATAAACAAAAAAAAAGATGACATCATGTAACGATTGAGTTTGAGCAACCTCAATTGCAATTTTATTTACTCGATTTCAACGATTTCAAAAAACATTGCAATTATTTTGCCAACATGTAACCAATTACATTTAATTGGATTTACAATGACTCCATCACCGGTTTGCTTATGTTTCAGAAAAGATGCAACACTGCTTGTGAAAGGTTGATTACACAATGAGTTTAGGGTATTTTAAAAGATATAGCCCCTACAAAATTTGAACAATTACTCAGTTTTTAATGTTTTATCAAAAACCCAAAGCCATGTTTTTAATATGCTGTTTTGTGGGAGAATTGTGATTTGACTATGAACGCTTGGTAAAATTAACGGTTTACACATGAAGAGAAGCTTGATCCTCTGCTTTGTGTAGCGAAATGCATGAAGTATACAGAGTGGTCAACGTTCGGCTGAGGGGATGCTTCTCGTGAAGACTGCAGTGCTACTGCAATTTACAAAAGATTTTGGTAATAGGTTCACCCAATTAGCTATTGCTGTTAAAAGCATATACCACAAACAAAATGTGTAGGCCACGGACTAGACCGTACGCTCGATGCATGAAATGTTCTGTGTCGGAGGATTCCAGGCAAAGTCCTGCTCTTAAATATTGTCTGAATGACTCGGATAGCCACAAATGACTTTAGTTTTCTTGTCCTCTTGTCCTAAACTTATGTTCACTCATGACAGTTTGCATTGACACGCAAGAAACGACAGCGTTGTTTCTAACCTTAGCCTGTAATCTGAAGGTTGTTCAAGCTACTGCCTAAGCCAGCTATTTGGCACATAACGCCTGTCCAAGCAGTTTAGATTTTTGCCTACATTTAAAAAGTTTTTTCGAGGTTGCTACAAGAGCAATTTGTGCCATGAAATTAAACGCAATACACTGTATCGTACTAAATCATAATTAACCTACTCCAAGGCCTGCTTACTTGCAAGTCAACACATGTTTTGTGTTAATGACTTGAGGTTTCGAAAAGAATAAAGGACATGGCATGTTAGCCCAATCAAAATCATTTAAATTAGGGGAAAGCACTGACGGATCGAAATTTCGTAGTGTGGCATTCTCGTAAATCTCACTGCACGCCGGAGGGTGTATGCTTGCACTAAATGTACACTTTTGTCCAATACAGCAGTTTTTCATGAAGATATGGGACAACTCAGGTCTGCGAAGTCAAAAGCGATAGGTCATGAATATTTATGAAAATAGCACGGAATATAATTGGCCAGAGTAAATAAAGAGGCATAGACCGTTGGATGGTTGGGAACACTTCCTTAGCGCTAAGAGCGAATGGCAACTAAACGAACTCTCGTCACAAAAAAGGCCTGGAAATAACACAAGGTAGCCAATAAATTGTTAGTAGAATGCTTCCACATGCTTTGGCTGATAAGCTGACATCACTTTATTTACTGAAACGTTTTTGTGTCAAATTGCTTGTACAGGGTGACCCAAAAAGATGTGTACCCATGAAAATTTCAATTGTGACTTTGATTAAAAAGCTATTTATTTCAAATTACAACCACACATTATTCAGTTTTTGGAAGACCATTCACCAGAGGGTCAACTATTTCTGTCGATTTTTAGTCAATTTATGGCTTTCCCAAGATGTGTTCCAAATGTCCACCATTTCGTTGCAAGCAAACCTGTACTCGTCTGGCAAAGTTGTTAATCACTTTTACACACTCCTCTTTCGGGATGGCTCTTA
>Ga0210059_1000408_pt1 | contig 53355 bp, 33 predicted proteins | sample Ectturendosymbi2_FD_188042 | JGI IMG/M metagenome (GOLD analysis project Ga0210059, IMG submission 188042) | Ecteinascidia turbinata endosymbiont from Florida, USA - Sample 2 (SPAdes) (version 2) | ecosystem: Host-associated > Tunicates > Ascidians > Unclassified | place: Key West, Florida... | reverse complement strand
CTTGCGACGGCCCTGACCAGTAGTTGTACAACAGCCACATAATAATAATATAATACGAAGGTTTTCTTGCGTACATTACGCGCATTCTTAATTCTTTTGTAGTTCAGCAAGTCCCCCGCACAAACGCAAAGCTCCCCCACAAAAACGCAAAGCCCCCCTATTGAAAAGTTTCTGGTTGCGTCGCAAACCGTCTCTTCTCAACTGCCATTCGACGAGACGTTGGTGCAGCCTGATGTTTTTACAGTTGTGAACTGCGCTGACGTAGCACAGTGTTTTTTCCTCCCTTGTTTTAACGCATTGCCGGATATTTTCGCAATTACGAACTGCACTTTCTCAGCGTTAAATGCTGTGTCTTGCTCCGGTCTCCTAACTTGGAGCTCTGATTAGGTTCATTACAGTGACACATTGTACAACAACGAGTAAGTAGAGTGCGTGTAGAATAATATGCATGTTGTGTCATGTCAACAAATTTCGCCAAAATGTTGGTTTGCAAACGTGAATATAACGTCATATTGTAACGTTACAAACAGCTTATATCTAGTAACAGTGACCACCTGCTCAATACTAGAATTTGGTAAGGGGCATACAATCAAGCTGTCGCCCCGGGCATCACCAGACCTCTGCACGGCACTGGCTTAGGGGGGTAAGTTATAGAAGCAGTACGTTTACTGTTTCGACTAGATGTCGGTGTTTCCGTTTGGGCAAACCTTTACAGAACAGCTGCGCAGGCCGCAAAATAAAAACACAAACGCTTGCAACAATACCCACTGCATTTCGAATCGAAGGTAGTTGCGATGCGCCAGAGACCACTAAGTTAATCACATGGCTGCAGCAGAGTGCAATATTGCTAAGGTATGCAACATGCATACTCTTTACTCCACACCTCTGTAGACACGGGCACGGCTCATGTTACTGGCTCCATCGTATGCTTGCCCGGGGAGAAAGTTTAAGTCAAGTCAAAGTTGCGAGCAATTTGGTAATAATTGATCCGCTAGTGCTTTCCCAGTGGCGGAAGTACGTGGCACGAAACATAGAATTCTTCCTAAAAAGCGATCGCCGTCTCCTGCCACAGGTTGCTGGCGAACTGAAAATAAGCAACATTACCTCGTTTTTTACTCGGTCGACACAAAACCTCAAAATGTATTATGCGGCTCTGTCATCAATGTGCATATCATTCCCGTAACGTTGGTCAAAACGTGGTGTTTGTTGAATTTTCCCGAAATGCGATCCCGCTGAAAGAGGATAAGGGTCACCAATTGCGTGAAACGCATCTGCTTTTTCGTTGCAAAAGATTTTGAAGCTTTTACAACGAAAGCTTGTTGGAACGTTTTTTTAAAGCTTTTAAACATTTTTTTAAAGCTTTTCAGATTTTAAAGCTTTTACAATGTAAAGCTTGTTGGAACGTTGATTAATTGGTTAATTTATGTATTATTTCATATGAATCAGCTAATAAGCAGAAACAATACAAAGAGCCACCATGCAAAAACGAAACCAATGTTCAGTAAACATTACAGGTTACAGCAAATGAAAAACAATGGCAACATGACTGGTCAATGTAAAAAGTGTGTTGAAAAGAACGCAGGTGATCAAATTTTTCAAAAGCAGAGGAAAGTGACTGAAGGATCACCTCCAAAAATGTTTTATTTTTCTTTATATCTTCTTGCTGTGGGAACATTCTGCTTGTACTTCTGCGCTTTTCCAAGCAAATTTAAAATTTTTCTCATTTTGAACAGGTTGGTGTACTCCTTTTTGTGAAGAATGAGATTTTTCATAAACGCTTCATTTTACTGCTTCTTGTGTTATACTTCTTGTGCAAGTATTGCTTGCAATTTCAAAACTATACTTTTCTTTAAACCAAGTTACCTTACGATTTTTATTTACCGGTAGGTGCGTACACAGTTTTCAAGGGTAGTTGTACTGTGGGCTTGCATGAGCTTTAAATACAGTAGGCTGCTATCTTTGAGAATGCTCCGTGAGTTCGTGTCCCTACTTTTGCTGTTTTTAAAGTAATGTTCAGTGTGGCAACTTTACTTTGGCTTCCACAAAACATTGCATGGTCTCAAAGGGTGTACTTTCGAATGTACGAAACGCGTTGTATAGTCATATGACGAAAAATATGCGTCTGTTAACAACCGCAGCTCTCCAGCTTATTTCTTCCTCAAGCAAAGTTGTTGTAGTTTGCAGACTGATGAACAAAAATTTTAGACTCGCTTACAAGTCCAAACGTTATTTTCTAGAAGTTTTTTCAAACTTTCCGATTTATACGCTGGAAAATTTGGGTAAAAATTCAACTCCCAATAATTTCAATTCGAGTGTAGAAACCGGACAGAATTGTTGATGACATCAAAATCGTTTCAGATTGAAGTGCAAAAAGTGTTATTTTACTTGCTAGTGTTTGTCATTAAGCAGTTGAAGGAATTTGATTTCACCACTTCATTTACAGCAACGTCAATTGTGTCTCAGTTATTAAACAAATCAGGCTCGTAGCCAGGTTTTAAGGTTTGGTGGGGCAAAATACAATTGTAGGGGGGAAAGATTTTTGTTTTTATGACATGTTTAAAACAAATTTTTCTGGGCGCAACACAATTTGGGGGGAACTGCCCCCAAATGCCCCCTGTGGCTACGGGCCTGAATCAAATGACACCAACGAGAGTTTCCGTAATCACATCATATCGCCATTGTAGGCTATTACAGGTTTTTAAAGGTGCAGCCAAGCTTATAAAAAACTTTGAAATGGAAAATTAGCGCTCTGTAAATACTTGTTTCACAAACATTTCAGTTTAAATTGTAATCTTCACAACACTGTGCTTTTCATCACATCGTCACAGAGTAGGCTTCCAGGTTCTGTTAACCGGTCTCAAGACTAGGTTTACAAGTAATTGGGCGGTTTTAGATTACTGAAAATGACGATGGTTTTGATTGTGACTTTGCCACCCATGACAATTCTAAGTACAGCATTACGTTTGAATTAAAAACTTAATGTTATGGCACGTGCAACTGTAACTTGTGATATATACCACCGGATAGTGCGACTCGTGAAAAATGCTGTTTGCAAAATCACTCCCGATTGGTAGTTTCAACAGCCGTCGGTTAATTTCAGGTGTGCTAACTTGCGTCTGCGTCTCTTGGTACGCCGCCGAAGTGGTCAGGGAATATTACAGTCCCTACTATCAGACACAGAAGCTACGCTACACTCTCGGAGCCTGCTTGTACGTCGGCTGGGTGGCTAGTGTCTTTTCGTTGATAGCTGGAGGCCTCATGGCATGCTGTTCCTGCTTTGCCAAGCCAGTGGATCAGACTGGTCAATACAAACCCGCCAAGCAGCAGTTCAGCTATCCTACATCAGCTCCAGGTCAGTTAATTAAAATTTCTAAAATTATTTGTGTGTAAAAAAGCAATCACGCAACAACGACCTAAAATAAAATCCGATATGAGCTACTGTTTCTTGTACATTTTTGCAAGTCTTCCAAGTTTCATTCTGTAATCTTTTTAAAATAACGACAGTCTCACTGCACGATATTTTGTTGAAACTCCTTTCTTGACTTAAAGTCTTAAGGTTATCTTTAAAATTCTATATACATTTTCTAGTTTTGTGTGCCGTAAACCGCACAGGTGTAAAGCTGAAAATAAGATTTCAGGTACCGTATTTTTCCAATTGTACGTGGACAAATGGCTCAGATACAATGAACTGTCTCAGAAATAATAGCAAGATCAAGTACACATTGCTTACAAAGACGAAATCGTTTTGAGTAACATAGAATATAGCATTTAAATTAACGAACATTGTATTTCAACAGCCGACAGCATTGAGTGCTTTCTGAGTACTATTTCAAGAAAATACATGGAAAACCCAAATCCCTTCAGTTAAAAAACAACCTGCCAAAATCTCGGGATTTATTAGTTGACTGCGGAACGATCTTCCACCCCGTTCTTTAAAAACTGGTTGTTTCAGCTTGGTTCATTCTCATGTTTATTATGGCATTACTGGTTGGGATCAACCTTCCAAACGGGCAATTCCAATTAAGAAAACACCCAGTGTCTGATTCATTGCTGTGGAAGGGTTCCTTTCGATAGATAATGCATTGCTTAGAATAATGACTTTTAGCAATTCAAGTGCTACAAGTCTCAATCGAAATACCGAAATTTTAAAAGTAACTGAAATACACAGATTGGAAATAGCTATTAACCATATGATTTTTGTTTGTTTGCAGCGTGTATTGTCAACGATTAAGCAGAAGTTTCACCTTTCTTTTGTTAAAATTGTATTGCAAAACCAAAGGATTTGTTCTGTAAACAGTAAAATTTATTCCTTACGACTGCAGTATACCCTTGTACTGCAAACAATTTGATCGTTTGAAAGCAACAGCACTTTGGAATTCAATTCAGATTCAGGCAAAACAAGCTCTGACCAAAGACACCGGGCATGTAAACTCAATATATGCTGTATTTTTGGGGCTCGGAAACTTATCCATTTTATTTGCAGTAGATGAGACTGCGTCGATTTATTTTGGAGTTTTGCTTTTTTTTGTTTGTAATGAAGCGGTGTATACAGCAGATGTCGTTTCCAAAATAAGCGTAACTGACTTAACCAATGAAAAACTTGAGTAGTGTCTTTTTATGATTAGCAATGACTGAAATGTTTTGGGGGGTAATGAAAAACTCCCCTCAAGTCGCTTTTTTCGGAAGTAATTCAGTTATAGTGGAGTCAGCAAAGGCAGAGACTCTACCGAATCGCCGAGTATCGTATGGGAATACCTTTTGCGCTATACTTTTCTATGGGATAGTCACCAATTTTGTTCAATTTTTACTCTGATTTACTATGTACAATGCCACTATGTTAGGAGCTAGGGTGTGCTAGGTGGGCCATAGATTCCGAAACTTCAAAAAGATATCCTTATAATGCATAAAAAATTAATTGGTCCCCCGAGGACACAGATGAGGGCATTTCGGCCATCCTTTTATAGTTTCTGCGAAATAGGTGTTTAGTTTCTCCTTTTATAGTTTCTGCGGAATAGTTATTTAGTTTCTCCTTTTATAGTTTCTGCGAAATAGTTATTTAGTTTCTCCTTTTATAGTTTCTGCGAAATAGTTATTTATTTTGCATTTCGCTCCGTTGCTGGGGCAAGTTGTTGCGAAATAGTTATTTATTTTGCATTCCGCTCCGTTGCTGGGGCAAGTTGAAAACAATCATTCCATTTTTATTGTTTTTGATAAGCTTTTAAAGAAAGTGTCGTAAGCTAGAAACTACTGCTTGCGAGTACTGGTATTTTGAGATAACTGCAAACGTTACATATCGCCGGGTGAAGAGTTTTATCAAGCACGCATTTTAAACTTGTTGGACAATTTGCAACTTAAATCTATTCTTCATACTGTTCCCTGGGTGACACTATAGAAGTTAAAAGCAGTTCGATGCGTTCTTACCAAAGTTTCTCAAACCTTATTTAAGACAATTTCCTTGATTTACGGTTTACTATTTTTACAGTAAAGCCGCCGTCGCTGTTTTTTTTTCTTACCTGTTCTGATTACTTTATTTTTTATTTTTACCATTATCATGACTGTCGCTAAAGTAGTCGATAAGCTCAGCAAATAAAATTACCTATGAACACCTGGTGAAATTATCTTACGATCTACAGGTTGAATGAAGTCGACAAAAATATTTTCTACCTTTTTAACCGCGAACTATTGTGTTTAGCTCCAATACCTGTTGCCAGTTACAACCAGAGTCCATACAAACCTGACTATAAATCCGCGCCACCGCCTCGTCGATCCGGACGTTACTCATCACGTCACACGTCACGTCACTCGTCGCATCACTCATCTCATCGTGCCCGCGACTCAAGTTTTGATTCGAGTAGCACTCGCAGCCACGAGGAGCGCAAGTCATCCCGAAACGGAAGCCGTCACGACAGCGACATCATGCGGGCGAGCGGATTCGTCTAACCGCGCATGGCAGTGCGAGGAAAAGTTCTCGGTTTTTCAAGAAAAAAGCACTTCTCGAACATTGCACTGGCAAAACCGCTGTAAATTAACAATTTCAGTCGCTCTCAAAACTCTCAACCGAATTGCGTTTCACACAAGTGCAGTCTGCATGCATAGCTATCTTCAGCTGATTATTGGTTTGTGAAAATAGCGACCCAGAATTTGCGTCAGTGCTGCAACCAGGACCTCAACAGAGGTAGTTTTGAACCATTGAACCACCTGGTCAGTGCACTCGCATTATTGTTACCATTGTTTCTTTTGTGTTCTTATATTTTCGATAAACAAACATTTGTACACTGTACTACGCCTTTGACGGAGCAAAAACAATCAATCTCTCTTTTTTCCTGTCGCGACAGGTGTTGCAATTGTTAACCTCGCGTGCTTTACATATTTCTTGTTAGTTTAAACAGCCGTACGACTCATGAAACAAAGTCAAAAACTCCATATATTTTCGATAAAACCAAAAACTATATAAAAAGAAAAACTAAACGAGCGCTTTTTTACCAAGGCACCGGAGCTTTCTCTTTGCAGTTGATCTTTTACAAACTGCATTAACACCGATCGAGAACATTTTGGCTCAATACTGAATTCATCGCAAGCGCGTGTTTGACAATATATTTGAGATATTGTTTTTCGTTTTTTTTACTATGATGAAGCATAATAAAGGCCTTGTTTCTAGAAGTGATTTGAAACATGAGGTAACTTGCATTGTAAACCCTTGATTCATTTTTGAAGGTTAGACACTGATATAACAATCTCTTATTTGAGCCATGCGCATGAAAATGGAACAAATCACATGTGATGCTACAACTTTATGCAATCTTACTTTAAGTCGAAACTCAGTAATTTTTAAACAAATGCTATTTAACTATGTTTTATACAAATTTATTCCAATAGTTTCTTCATATACTCGGGCTGCAGTCAGTAATAACGAAATGTTGTTACACTTAATACCACTGAAAATTATCTTTAGATCGAGCATTCTTTGAAAGAAAGGTTTCATCCAATAAGCGTTTTGCTCACTGCACCGTGACAAGTTTGAATCTTGTCAATGTCAGCGAGCCAACGCTCGCATGGAGTAGAAACGCAGTCGCCTGACAGCCGTTGTCGATTACCCTTTTTAACGACTGGACCGTAAATCACACCAGAACAAAGATGTAAAAGCGAACACGTCTCACTGTCTGCTGCGAATCAATTTCTACGGGCGTGCGTCGAAGTCTGAAATAAATCACCACGTCACTGTTTTTGGCGGAGGTACTTTTTGACAACTTCTTTATTTTCATTGTACGTTGCACGAGTTGTAATAAAAGCACATGTTTATCGTATGGTGGAGCAGTGTGGCTTGCTGGCTGACGTTTCGGGCCTCGTATTATCCGATCATGGTTGACCACGCCTCCAGAACCAATCACCTCGAGAAATGAGATGATGGGGTCGGAGGAAGAGTCGTTTTTCCGGTCGTACGCCTCAAAGAACATATAAAACGTACCAAGGCTTGTGGGCTTCCCTCGCAAAACAAGAACAGACGACAATCAGCAAAGTCGAAACTAGCCTTTACCCATAGATAGCCTACAAGACAAGAGCTGTACTTTTAACGTTTCCAGTAAAACAATGGAGTTAGACGATATGAATGTCCTAGAATTGTGAACTAAAGCATAGATTTCGCATTATCTTTTTGTTCAGAAGAGTGAATAACAACTGAAAACTTTAATTTTTTTAATTAATCTTTTGTCGCTCCTGGCGCTTATAGGCAAATGATTTGATTGCAGCAAAATGAATTTTATCGAACCAGTCTAAAAGCACCAACAACTTTTATAGTATTGCTGTAAGCTACTATAAATTTTTTTACACTTTCCAAAGTATCAAAGCCCACTTGAAACTGCAAGTACAGTAGGCGGAACGGCACTGTATTTCAGATTCTATGGAAATACTGTAGTTCTACTGTGTTTGTAAAATTAATTCAGTGTAACATCTCCGAAGCTATTCGAAACTTTAGCAAAATCATTGTAGTGGGTCTGCTTGAAAGAATCTTCAACAAATATCGGAACTATCAGCAGTAATGCAAAGTTCAAGCGACCTATTTTCTCTATGTGCAACAGTTAAAATGCGGGCTTTATTGTATCAGACTTTACTCTTAGTCTGTCAAAGTTTTACATCTTGAAACACTGACCACAAAACACATTCACTTCAACTGACCTTTATTTTTTCCGATTGTTTCAGATTAGCTTTAGTAGGATTTTCATGATAACCTGCTGCAGAGCACGACTTATATGATTAAATATCGGAATATTTAAAGGCAACTTAGAAGTGTGTTTCACTGAATCTTTCAATTAGGATGAACCGCGACCAGGTGCTATAAGGTTGTCTTTGTTTCATAAAGTTGCTCCACATAATCGCAATCTGATGTCTCAGTTGATCATTAACCAAATCTTCACTAAAGGTCGTGTATTTGACAAGTGTCACCTCCAACGTTGTTTCAAGAAACGTCTGATCAAATTTAAATGTCATAAGCAGAAAATTAGGTTTCCACGCGTTTTGAAACGGACGTTTTCACTGACATGCAATCATAACTAATGGCTGGGTCCACATGCTTTTACTAGAGCTTTGTTCGATCAATAGTAACTGTTAGAAGCTCACAATTAATTTTTATGAATGTCGTGAAGACCAAGCACTGGCGTAAATGTTTTGTCGTCAGTTGCACTTTGCGGTAGTCTCAGAAAACAAGAAGCTTGAAGGTATCCAGACTCAGAGAAAAACAAGTTATGATTTGTACATTTTAGAGCAGATAGATTTTAAGAAAAGCGATTTCCGTATCAGGAAACATTTTTCGTTTCCTAACGTTGTAAGACAATGATTTCGTCGCTAGACAGTGGCCGAAAAAACATTTAATTGCATTGTGTATAAAACTCAATTCGGTTGATATTTTGTTCCATTGCTACCAACTTATAAAAATTTATTGCGAATGATTTTATCATAAGCTTGTGACAAGAGCGAAGCTACCTCGTGAGAAATAAATAATTTGACCAGTCGCATCACTGTGGGTTTAAAAGAGCTCTGAATTTAATGTACAAAGAAAGCTCCAAATTTTGTTGGAAGAATCTTGAATACAGTGCCTATGCCACTGTAATAAAACAAAATTGCTTTTTGAAAAGCACGCCTCTTCTCTAGCCTTCAACGCAAAATATCAAACATTTTCTTGACATATTGTAGTGCTTGTAAGTGCCAACTATGTCTTTTCTCTAAAACACTGCACACTTCTAAACGAATAATCATGCTTTTATGCGCTCAGTAACATGTTGCTAAACAAAATAAACCGTGTTAATAGATAACTCTTCAGACACACTAGTAACACTTGGGCAGCATCAGATTAATTCAATTAATAAATAAATCTGAGAAAGATGCGCATATTCTTGAGATAGATAAAAAGACTATCGGGTGTAAAACAGCAAAAATGCATCATTAACGAAATTGAGATGTAAAGTGACAAAAGTTTCCAAAACATACCGCAAGCTACTCCTTTAACTACCGCGTGTGCCACTGTTTTGTAGAACTTTGCATCAACATAACTCGGCAACCAAATGCGGCAGAGAGCTGTTCAAACATCTACGGATTCGGAAAGTCTTCGAATTCAGATTTTTAAATTTTTTTTCGTTTTGAGTTTGGGGTTCTCTGTGGGTGACCTCATAATGGGGGCATGTTTTTAGCTGAGGTTACCTGGCCGTGGACGCCAACCCACAGAGTCATTTTTTTGACTCAAGCCTTTTTTGGAATCCAGGCTATCGTCCATCTTCAGAGCCCTTGATTGCCTTTCTAGCATATCTGGAGCCAAAACTATATAGCTCAAAAACCAAAAATTAGTAAAAATTCTACTCACACAAACGCTGACCCTGGGTATATTATACCCATGGCCACAACTCGCCAGCCGATTGAGCTAGAGAGCTGTTCAAACCCTTTAAAGATGCGGAAGGCCTTGTAGTTTGGAATAAAAATAATTTTTTAAGTTTTGGATGTCGGGTTTTTTGTTGATGTTGACAAGATGTGAGTATGTTTATGCATATTTGTTTACACTTGGATGATGTCATCAGGCCCTGAAAGCCAACGCCATGAATCATTTTTTGACTCGAGTTTTTATTGGATACTAGGATATCAAGGATATCATATGAGTCTTTAGAGAGTTTGATTGACTTTCTAATGTTTCCGGTTCCAAAATTATGGCCAAACTTCCGGAAATTAATTAGGGAAATCCCCGCTAATCCCCTAGGGAATTCCTGAAATATTTGGATTTTTTGGCATAACTTCTGAACCAGAAATGCCAGAAAGTCGATCAAGGGCTCAAAAGACTAGTATTATAGCCTAGAATCCAATACAACTTTGAGCCACAAATTCGGCTCATTGCATCCGCCGATGACGTCATGAAATAAACCAAAAAACTACACCAATTTTGACATCATCCAACAAAAACCCCAAACCCAAAACTAAAAAACATTTTTTTACTTCTTAACTACAAAAGCTTCACGCGTTTTTAGAGGGTTGGAACAGCTTTCTAACTCAATCTGTTGCCAAGTTATGGCTGGCCAAAGTTTGTCCCCTGAGGGAGAAAATTATACCTTTCGTGAAACGTTTTGATTTTGTCAAAAACAGGGTTTCGAGCCATAATTTTGGCTCTAGATGTAGTAGAAAGTCAATCAAGGGCTCTAAAGACGCGGATCATAGCCTAGTTTCCAAAAAAACTTGAGCCAAAAAATGGCTCATTGGGTTGGCGCCCAGGGCCAGGTAAATTTAGCCAAAAAGGCAAAATTACGTCCCCATTATGAAGTTACTCCAAGAGAACCCCAGACACAAAACGGAAAATTTTTTAATCTGAACTAGAAGACTTGCTGAATCCGTAGAGAGTTTGAACAGCTCTCTATCTCAATCGGCTGGCGAAGTATGGTGTTGCAAAGCTTTACTAAAAAAGTGGCACACGCGATAGTTAAAGTTCTTAAAGCTGACCTTTCATTCATTTCCATCCTCACTTTTCCTCTCAGGAGAGTAGCGAGAACAGCAGCCCGAGGACTCGAAATACCTCAACGTTTTCAATGATCTCAGACAGTCCTGCTGTCTCCACAACAACACGGGACCACGCAAGGTCGGAGATGTAATCGCACCACCTGGTCCTTGATCGACCTCTAGGCCGCTTCCTCGTGGATGTAGCCAGCAGGACTTGCCTCGACGATCTTTCCTGGGACATTTTTTTGGTCCGTGGCTGACCCACCTTAGCTGCGGTCTCTCTATACGGAGAAATGGCTCTACATTCAGGTTTTTACGAATTTCACAGCTGCCCACTTTGTCGCGAAGTGTCACACCATGAACTCTTTGCAAAATTCCCATCTCTGCACAAGTACTTGAGATAGCACTCTTTCAGTCATTATCCAAGGTTTATGACCATAGTTGAGGATCAGAGCAAAGACTGATTTAAAACTGACAGCTTCATTGTTTTTGAAAGCTTCCATTTTGTGACGACATAGCGATAAATGTCACGCAGAACTGCGTTTTTGCCGCGTGCAGTGCTTGGACGTTGATAAGTACAGTAGGTGTAGGGAAACGGTTCACGCGCGATGCTGCCCTTGACTCGCCAACGCAGTGCAACATTCCTGCTAAAGCAGCCGCGCGGCTCACGGCGCAAGCAAGGGGCGATGGGCGCCGCAAACCACTCGTGACACTCCCCGAAAGGAGTACAAAAGCGTGTGTAACGAAACTGAACTGTATTATATTTGATTTATCATTTCATTTAGCCACAGCTTGTAATGCAGTATGTATGTTTTTGGCGCTTGCGAACAACCCATGCTTTCCGCGTTTGGATCTTTGAAAAAAATGTTGTTGTTTGGGAAAATGGTTGTATTTCTTCTCTGCTTTACGGATTCCACTAGAGGTCAGTAAAGTTACTGAAAATTTTGTTGCCCGTAAGAGGATCTCGATTAAATGTGATTGATTTTTTTCGAAGGTTTGAGCTGCCTGACCTGCTCTACAACAACATCACTTCAAAGCTGTTACGCGAATGGTGCGGTCAAGCGCTGCTGGCCAAGTGCACAGGTATGCTTGATGACGCTTAGAGCTTTAAACATACAGGATCTTTCGCATTAGTAAGCCATGAAAAATAGGCGAAACCATCGAAGTTGCTCGGTTGGGTTTGTATATTCAAAATGTGATGAAATGCCAAAATTCATTCTTCCGGTCATGGCATTGCAAAAGTTTTGCAAAACAAAACACACAACAATAAGCTAGAAAAAGCTGTTAGCTGATCGCATGAGTGGCACAGCACAAGGTTATGTGAAAGAGCTTGATCGTACTATGATTTAACTTTCTGCCTAACTAAAGCGTTGGGTTGATGGAATGATTTGTTGCAGAGTGGATAAATTGTACTTGAGTGTTGTTCGAAAGATCCTGAGTGCACTCTAAGACATTATAAACGGCTCATTCGCAATACTGCATCAACCTAAGTGACACTGATTTCTGTCGATATTCTCATTTGCGAAGTTGCAGAAAGTCATGAACTTGTCAAGAACATCAAGTGAGCCATGCAGCCAGCAAACTACCACCAGCTATGCATGAAATTTAATTCTACTGCATGCGTTACCTAAAATGTTAAAGCCAGTCTAACACAATCAGGTCCGCAATCAGCTTGGGACACCAGGTAGGGCGAAGAGTTTTCTGAGAGGGGCGCAATTTTTTAAAACTATGTCCAATAGTTTTAAACAATTTAAAGTATGTCCAACACATTTTTCCAAGGGGGGCGAAAAGTTTTTTCAGGGGTCCCCTGGTTATGGGCCTGGTTGCCAGTATAATAATTAATCTATTTCTAAATCTTAATATGGTACCTGTTTGATCTATATCCTGATTACTATACAAACAAGCTACACAAATTTCCACGAGGGCCCCAGAATTTAGGGGGCCCGGTATCGGTCTTCGTATCCCCTGGTGGAATTTCTCTCAGAGGCCCTGAGCTGTGCAATAACCTGCTGTGATTTGCACAATGACTGCAGATCAGATATTCGTTTGCTGATGGAAAACTGAATGGTTTTGACAAGCTGGCATTTTTTGTATCCGTGATCACCGTTTTCTTTCAGATGTGTTATACCGAAATTCGCTACGAGCGACCGAGCCAAGAGACCGGACTTTACCGGCAAAAGCTGGTCACAGCTGGTTGCAAGCAGAACCACGCTTGTCTCAACGAAGAAGGTCAGAACCCGAGGAACTGCTACCACGAAATGGATCGGATTCCACAAAGGTGCTACAGATGCTGCAAATCTACTGAATGTGTTGGAATTCGGGTGGAAAGACACCATCCCTTGTGCCAAGAAGGTGAACGTAAAGAACCGGGCTCAAACCGTGTTGTAGAAGATATTCTAACCTCTTCACAAGCAGCTTGCAGCTGTTGAAATAATAACTTTTCTCAGGTTTTGAACGGATAACCATACTTCACAATTCATGTTCAAAAGATAGTTTTTCTAGAGTCAGCTGTAGTCTTACAGTAAACGTACAACAGCACAGAAAACTATGAAAAACTCAGGAAAGATTTACATCATGAATAATTTCATATTTATGCATTAGCGCTATGAAAAGTTTAAACAAACAAATTTACGATTGCATCCTACGCAAATGTATGATGTAAGCACACTGCGCGGGAACCCAAATGTGCGTAAAAGTTTATCTTCAAAGTTGGATTGCTAAAAGACCATATTAACCTCATTCTCAAAAAATTTCAAAACTTTTCAGACTTTAAAAAATATCGGTCCATTACATGGAAAAACAACTTCTTAGGAAGAAACGTAATTTTATGTTAAAAGCAACATCACAACGCGTTTATTGCGTTGTTATCCAGGGTTGTGGTGTCGGAGTCGGAAGGATTTTCAACCTGAGGAGTCGGAGTCGCAGAAAATTTTAACGACTCCGACTCCGGGCAGACCCTTTGCTCACCAATTGTGACTGTTTGTGCCACAAACGCGTGTAAGCGTCACACTTGACAATTTAAGTAGCTTAACGTTGCAATTGACAAGAGATGATCATGGTTATTCAGAAAGGCTGCAACGCACTAACTTGCATACCTTCACTCAGGGGCCATTCCAGACCAGCAGCGTCCCTTGGGCTCATCACGCAACCTACACTGAGTGAATGCAACCATTCGGGGCTGGTATCACTGAAATTTCCATTTGCTCATTCTGGCTGGCATTATCGTTGCTCTGTGACGGTGGTTACGCAACAACGAATAAGAAGTTCTCATGGGAACTCATCCAGTAAACAAACTTTAGCCTTGCGGCAAGCTTCTGAGGAATCTGCCTGCTTTCTGCTTTCATTCTTCTGCGACGATTAAAACTTGCAAGCGTATCTATTTTTCATAGCTAAAGGCCACAAAAATGGCGGCAAGTAAATCAGTTACAGTTTATTGACGGGGAAACTAGTTTCGCGTTTTCCAACGCATCATCAGTCCTTATTCAAATAGAACTCATCCATTGTTACGTAACACACGTCACAGAGGAAGCCGTGCACTTTATTGCGCGGCATCGGCGAAGCACGATGACTGTCTGATCGCGAACGATAATCCCGACCTATGGTTTCTGGTCATAATTCTCCTACTGGTTTGCAATGCTTTGATCCAATTAGTTGAAGACGATACAGCAGATTCGCTGGGTCTTCTACGCAAAGTAGCAAACTTCATTAAAACGTTAAATAGACAAGTAAGTTTCTTAAAACAAAGAAATATTCCTTAAAACGCGCAAATGAATTTCGGTTCTTTTTTCGTACAATTCCAATCGAATACAATTCCAATCGTATTCGCTTGGAAATTGAACTATAGCGATTTTCGTAGTAGTAGACTAATTCATGTCGAGTTCTGCCGTTCAACAGCAACATTTTTGTGTTAAAAAATCCATGTTGACTAATTCTTAAACGTTGCAAGTTTGTTGTACATAAGTGAAAGCAGGGTAGTATGAAGTGTTTAGATAACGAAGAGAAAAGTGAATGCTCCCAAGTGGTGAAGCTAACACTTAAACTAATTTGTTTTACTTTGTTTCTTGGTAGTTTGTGTATTTTGACCTGTATAAGAACTTACTTGAAACATGTTCATTTGGTCATCTGAGGAAAAATATAGCGACACATGTGCGTTCAGCAAAGCTGAAGCTTGGCGGCATTCGACCGTAAAAATGTGGTGTCAATGAAGCCATTTGAGACAGTACACCCGAGAGCGTTTATCAACCGTGTTGCGCAATATGTTCACATGCACACCGGTAGGATGCATACATTTTTCAATTTTACTTGTTTACTGATATCGTTTACAAGGTATCTGCTTTTATCGATTATCAGCCTTCTCTAATAATTTAAATTGTGTCATTTTTAGATGAGTATTTTTTCTGCAAAATTAAGACTAACTTCTGCTTGATCGTATTTTGCAAAAGTGAGAGATGAACGTGCATTTACACATCGATTTAAAACAAGTTTCCGTATTTTTGGAAAGTGCAAGTAGGGTTCATGAATTCATCTGAAAAGAATTATCACTTTAAGTAACTAATACAGCTGAAGGTCGGAGTCGGTTCGGAGTCGGAGTCGGAGTTGGAGTCGGATAATCGAAATTCTCCGGATTCGGAGTCGGATGACGGGACTTCCGACTCCACAGCCCTGTTGTTATCTCAAAACATCAGGTTTTTTGATCTTTCTTGCCATTTGCATGCATTGAAACAGCACAAGTTTAAAGTTTTGTAGGAAATTTCTACTTGGCAGATTCATGAAGGGATGTGTACAATATAAGGGCATACTCCCCTCTCTCAGCTTTTAGAGGGTCTTAATTCCATTTTTAGAGAGAACAAAATGCAGGAAACAAAGCTTGACTTTAAGGGTTGGGGTCGCCGAAATAGATCTTGTGTTCTGGAACCACATATACTGTGACATCACTGTCTATGCATTGTGTCACAAATTCGTGGTGAAAATAAGCTGAATTAAAGATGTTTAAATTTTTTGAAAGTATTTTCTCGAAGTTTTTTGTTGCTACCATAAACGAGTGGTAACTTGTTGTAGTTGCCTGTTACAAAAAGCCTTTCAAAGCCCTTTCACCTCCACAAACCCTGCACACTTGTAAAATGAAAAGGCTCAAACATTTTGCCACGAAACAGTCATCAAAATCACCCGTTTTCAGAGTAACAACGTGTTATTGCTGTTAGTCGTTGTCTCGTGCTGTTGAGCTAGCAGTGTTTTTGTTCAATTTGTTTCGTATTTTTATTATTGTTTGGAATATGTCGCAAAGGAAATGCGACCAAAATTGCAGGAATGTTGAATGTTTTATAGCACTGCATACATTTTTTAAACGCTTCGATACAAACCACGACGGTATTGTGGATGCGGGAGAAGCCAAGCTGCAAGCCGAGATCAGGAAAATGAAAAACCTCGCCTTCTTCGTGGCTCTACTTGCAGAAAAGACTGATTTTCATGACAGGGGAGCTGATTTCGAAGCTTTCCAACAGACCATGGTTGCTTGGTTTGAAGAGCTGAAAATTGTGAGTTATGTCCAATTGAAAATATGCATGTTATCCCTGCAAGATTGCTCCAGAACGGGTCTAGGAAAAGATGTTTACAGTACCCAAGTGAAAAACGCTCTGTGTAATTTGACAGAAAAATGAAGAGTATTTTACAATGCGTGCGGCGCAGAAAAATAAACGTTTCTTACCTCAGTAAACTATCCTGTGTGTTACAAATTTTAGTTCGCAAGCAGGGCCGGCCTTAGCAAGTGCGGGGCCCGATTGGAAGCACTTTTGCGGGGTCCCATTCAGTGGCGTGTGCAGAAATTTGAGGAAAGGCATCAAGTCATAATTATAGAAATCATGAGTTATGTGAAAAAGTGAGAACCGACAAGGGTAATGCCAAGCTATGGGTGTCTGGGGGCATATCCCCCAATTTTATTTCTCCAGCAGAGACTTTCCATGTCCGTTTCGCGGACATTTCCGTAACACCCATTAAATTCATGAGTTGCCAACTTGCTACACTATATACCTCCTCTCTGGCTAGGTACCTGCGGCAGGCCAATTGGCCATGTGTCAAATGAAATTAGCATCACTGCTTGATATAATCATCCGGCAAATATAAGATATGATAGCTTAGCAACAAAACATCAACAAACGATAAAACGTGGCAACAGGACATCATACAAAACTGCAGAGCAAGATTGTATTATAATGCTGCAAAATAATGGCAAAGCAAAATTAAACAGACAGATGTACTGTGGAGTCGGAGCCCGAGCCCAAGCAATTTGGATGATTGCAGCTGGAGCCGTGGTAGAAACTTTTACACGGTGGAACCGGAGGCGGAACCTGAAGTTTGGGTTCCGGTTACAAAGCTCAGGTTTGCGTGGCAAGCGAGTTAACTTGTTGCAGGACGAGCGTGGTTTGCCGTATGTGTGCATAATATTACCCTCGTTTACATGGGTGTCGGAAGATGGGCCCAGGGGGACCTTGGACCCACTGGATTTTGAAATTTGAAAAATGTTTGTCTTTTGGTTTCGAGTTGGTAAAATAAAATTTAACAACTGTTGAAAAATGCTTCACCTGGAAAAATCTACTATTGTCTCCACTGGAAAAATCCTTCCGACGCCCAAGCTCGTTTATGTGTACATCAGGGTTTCTCAAACTTTTTTACACATGCCCCACTATCCATCAACTATATCATTTAGTGACACCTCATCTATGCTGGTGTAATAATACAATTGTACAAGTAACACAATGGTTTTCAGTTTTCCATGGACCAAATCATTTTGGAGCCGGAGCTCGAGCCAAATATTTTAGACGCCTAGCTGGAGCCGCGTCCGGCTTTAGGCTATTGTAGCCTACGATACACAAAATGCATTTGCTAAGTGAAACTTATTTTTCGTGTTTAGCATTAGTAATATCCTTCAAAACTTTGTCCAAGTTTAAGCCTCTACTAATTTCGGATTCAATGGACGCAAACGTCAAAATATTTAGGCGCTCACGTTGCACTGATGATCTCAAATGGATTTTAATTAGTTTCAGCTTAGAAAACTCCTTTTTCCGGATGCCACGGTCACTGGAAAAGTCAATTGTAAATCTTGACGGCAACAAAAAAATTATCAGATCCTTACGAGGGAAAATGCATTACGCTAATAAAAGGCCGACTAAGCAGCACACATTTGCAATTACGAAATAAACTTAACTTTCGAAAGACAAGTGGCAGAAACTGTTGAAACAGTAATAACCTGCTAAGTGCGAAACGCTTGCAACTCAAACAAAAAACAGCTTCAAAACGTAAACCCTCTCTGCTGTAACCAGCTGCTATTGAAAAGTCTATAGTCTATACCACACACCGAAAAACAATGACCACTGTTACGATTCCAAACCCAATTATGATGAATGAGGATGTTATAAAACCGCAGTTTACTTTGATTTTTTGTTGACAACTGGCCCCACGCATGAAAAACTGTGGGCCCCGCGGCCCGCTACACACACAGCTTCAATAGAAGTATAACTTTGCGTAGGTTAGAGGCGTAGCGCGGTGCCCCCTTCGGCGCGGAGCCCGATTGGAAGCAATCGGTCCAATCGGCTAAAGGCCGGCCCTGTTCGTAAGGGAAGAGTTTTCTTAACAAAACTGGTTTTTGCTAATTTTTTTTCTAAAATTTTTTAAAATGGCTTGTGTATTTCTTTTTAAAAACACGATATAGAAATTTTTCACAACAAAAATGCATCAAATCTTCAGTGCATCACCACCGAATAACGCTTAAATGAAGTCTGTGTCTCGAACTTGTTTTGCTACTTCGCTCACTGGAAAAACAACATTCGTAGCTGTTGTTTATTCTTGTTTGCATATGCACACAAAACAAAGCAACGCTTTTTGGCTTGTTACAATATTTGTCTGCAACTTGCAGGTCGCAGATCGCGATGGAAATGGAATGGTATCGTTACCAGAGCTTCAACTCTTCGCTCTGGAGCATCAGAAGCTGACGAACGATAGGGCAGGATCAGCAGCGAGCCAAATGTTCAGTTTGGTTTCTCGTCTTGCGAAAGAGCAGTTAGAGTTGGATCTGTGTGAATTCATAAAAGCATACGCAAAAGATCTTTCGAAGCAACGTAAATATCAGCTGTTTGTCACATAGATGATTGTTTCATAGCTTTGTTTGCCTACTTGGATGTTTAGGATGTTTATTCAAAACAACGCACGATTATCTGCCATGATAAAAGTATTTTTTACCGATTCATAAGCTTCCATCTTCGCTAGGGCAGGGCCAGGCCCGTAGCCAGGTTTCAATATTTGGTGGGGCACAATACATTTTTGAGGGAGCAAGAATTTTGGTTTTACTATATGCTTAAAACAAATTTTTCTGAGCGCAACTAAATTTGGGGTGGCACAAAAGAAATTTGGGGGGGCACTGTCCCCGAATGTCCCCCCGTGCCTACGGACCTGGGCAGGGCTTGAGATATTCTGCAACAAAAATTGAATATTATCCATTAGCCAATTTTGTCGCTCTTTTCTTTTGAGTTACGCAGAAACTTGAGGTGATTCTCATTTTTGCATGTTTTCTGTCAAGAGTGTGAAATCATTCGTGTTCCTATGCATAATGATACAGATATGGGCTACGTTGTTTAATTTAAAATAGTTTCTCTACACTACATTACTCCAATAGCAAATAAAAATGTGCCATTCGTGTCTGTCATGCTTTCACTGCTACAAGGAAACATTTTTTCGCATGCTTTTGTCAATTTTTCTCACAAAAACGAGGTCTGAAAATACTGAACAAAAATTGGTAATGGATTTCAAGGTATGCACCGACAAGTTTTCCGAAAGCAATTACACTTTTCGGCAAGTAGGGTGTAACAACTAAAATTCAGCTGCCAAAAATACCAGAAGGTTTGTAATGATCAAATAAAGGTTCATATATTATACCTTAATCGCTTATACTGCGGTTGCATTTGAAATTCCAGTCTTTATACTGATGTTCATTCTTTGCAGAGACGATATGCAAGAGCATTAACGCACCGAAATTCGGAACAAAATCATGCACCAATTCCAGCATAGCAGGAAGCAAGTGTCATTTCAAGTGTCATGCAGGATATGACTTGTTTGGCAATGACCACGTGACTTGTTCTGAGGACGGACAATGGCAGGGGAATATTCCGTCTTGTAGACGTAGGTCAAATAAAATGGCTTCGCAAGTTGGATTGAAATTGTCGCGGTTGAATTTGAACAATGGCGTAAAAGACATTGAGTTGTTTTCTTTGTTACGTCGGAACGCGCAAGACAAACTGATTTACAAGATCAAAAATAGAAATAAGACTTTTACTTGGAACGTAATAAATTAATCCAGCCGCAGAAATTTTGACATTAGAAAATGTTTAACGAATCTTCCACAATTTGTAAAAGTGTAAAACGGCGTCAGCAAAGAAAGCACTTTTGCTTTAAATTCAAATTTGTCTTTTATATCTTTAAAAACATTCATACAAAGCAAAAGACCATTTGCAGATTAGCACCGCAAACCATTACTTAAGGCTAAACAGAAAGTGTCTGCAAGCCGCGCACGAAATATGAAAAATATTGTTTGATGTGCTGCACAAAACGCTGAAATTCAAGCAACTGATTGCGGAAAAAAGAAGGGAAAATCAAGTCATCGAATGTGGTTTGCATCGAAGTGCGAAAAGTAGCGCAGTGTCGCATATTTGCCAGAAAGATTTGTATCTCTGTATTCGGGTGCCGTTTGAAGTAAGGGGTCGTCCATAAATGACGTCACACCCTAACGGGGGGAGGGGGTCACCAGATTTGTGACAAATTGTGACAAGCGGGAGGGGGGAGTCACACGAGTCGTTTTGATGTGCATGCTACACGCAGTCATACCAGAAAGGAAAGGTGTGGAGGCCAAAATGTTTCTATTCCATTTACAGTAGTTTTCTGTTGCAACCAATAAGGAAATTTTTGTCGATATTGCTAATGGATTAATTGTTTTTGGAGTATATTCCCGATAGTTAGCCAATCTTTGTTGGATTTACATTTAATGGCTATCTATATTGTTGTACTGTCAATGTAGCCAAAGCTCATTCGATAAAATTTATTGACTCCCAACTCCATCTACTGGACCAAAAATTTTTAGATTTCGACGCCCGATTCTGTGCAGGATTTTTTTAGCTGTTTGGCAAGCATTCCACAGTTTTATTCTCAATTTCTGGCAAATCAATATAGGCTAGCTCTGGAATACCTGAAGCGGGCTTCATCTTTCCTTCCATCTCTATCTGGAGGTGCATTAATAATTAAGCTTTCAACTCATCCTGAAAACTTCAGAATCATTTCCTATAATTTACATTTTTATTTTTGAGGTCAAAATTGTTGCAACATATGGAATTGCCACCACCACCTTTAGTATGAGGGGACTTTTGCGCTGAATCCAGTTACAGTAAACAGTTTGAAAGCCGTGACTCATAAAAACATAACAATGCTTCAAAATGGTTCCCATTGTAAACAGACCCGTTTATAACAGACCACTCATAACAGACCATTCAAAACAGAACACTTTCATAACAGACCACTTTCATAACAGACCATAACAAAATTATTTCATATGACCTAACAATTTCAGTGGCTCTTTTGTTTTCTGTAGTAGGATGTTTTGTTTTATTTTGCAGACCAGTGAGTGTTTTCGTTGAGTGTCGCTGACCTATAACCATTCGGTAGTTGCAACAGTTTGTTGAAACGCCGTAACCTCTGTGAAAAAACATAAGCAGTTGTGGACCTTAAAAGTCCACTGTGATCGTCTCATTTTTGTGGTCTATGGTTCGGTGTTTACTACGCACAGATTACAACAAAAAAGTGAAGCCTCCCGTAAGTCACGCGCTGATCTCGAAGGAAACAGTTTTTAGAAAAATTCATTTTATCTTAGCCTATGGAGAAATCATCATTAAACGTTTCTCAAAAGGAGTTATTTACCTCCTGTGTTGCATTTGCACGCCATACTTGTTTTCTGTATTGTAAAATCGTTCTTGCAGATAGACTATACTGCAAAAAGTTCCTATGTTCTGTTTTTGCTTCAATATTGCAAAGTGACCACTACGGTAAATCCGTGCACAGGGCTATAACCGCAATCAGTCGTTGCCAGCATTCGCACAACTGAATTCATTCGTTTCGGTCTTCAACAAAGTAGAAAACACTTTGCTGCTTAATTGCTGCTTCGCAATGTGTGCAGTGTTGTCGACGTATTACGAATAGAATGTTGGTCTTGTCACAACGTCACAAATCAAATCTATAAAACAGATGAAATTTTTGTCTAAGCAGACACAAAATAGATGGAAATTTGTAATTGCGACTATAAGAGGGGGGAGATTGCAAATTGTGACGTTATATTTCAAGGGGGGTTAAAAACTTGTGACGAAATGTGACAAGGGGGGAGGGGGTAGATTTTTGCCCAAAGTAGTGTGACGTCATATATGGACGGCCCCTAAACTGTCTGTTACAAACGTGAAATTAGTTTGCCATTTCTTGTACGTATAGGGATTTTTGAACTGTCCGACTAAGGTAGAAAAAGAATTGAAATATTTAACATTGTACCGAGTAAGAGTTTTGTAAATGAAAACAGTATAAATCAGGGGCTCTCAACCTTTCGCTGACATGTACCCCTTCAGCATTTCGACAGTTGAGCATGTACCCCTAAAATTTCTTATAACAAAAAGACGGAGTAAAACAACAAAAATCCACTGAAATTTTAATAGAACTTGTATTTCAAAAATTTTGGAAATAAATAATATATAAATATATTTATTCCTTCTATCGCTAACCTTAAATGTTCCCCTAGGAGTACATGTATTCCAGGTTGGGAACCTCTGGTATAATCTATACGATGAAAGGAAAAGTATAGCTAAGAAGTTGCTAAGAGCGAAATGTTAAAACTTCTCGATTTTAGATGGTTTTGCTCTCAGCAGTGCGAAGTTGAATGGGGAGATACAACTGTTCTGTGTGATTGGAGCTTTTCTCCTCACTTGCCACTATGTAACCCAGAAACGGCCGAGTGTTGCAGCTATTAAAAGATTTTCGATTAACAACTATGAACCGCGCACTTTGATAAAAGGTCAAAGCAGAGAGAAAACGATAAAATTTACGTTTTTTTTGCGGAACAAGCTCCAGCAAGAGTGGCTTTCTTGTGCTATTAACTTATTTGTAAACGGTGAGGATTTTGCGCAGGTATTGAATGTTACCCGAAGATAAAAAAGCCGACCGGCGGTGAGCTGACCTGTACCAACTCAAACTTTGCCTTCAGCCAGTGCAGAATCATGTGCGATAAGGAAAATGGTTACAGCCTGACAGGCAGCGCCGTTTCCACTTGCACGGAACGGTCCGTGTGGTCTCAACCGGCAGGCTGTTGCAACAGTAAGTCAAACGACTGGCTGAAGGATTTTAAAAAGATGCTGCGCTTACTGTCACTAGTTCTGGCGATGCGTATGGGACGCAGATATAATATTTTTACAAACGGCGCCCCATAGATGCGAACTGGCAATGTGTGTACATTGTCAATCGCTTCCAAGAAAACTGAATACGCATTACTTACTTCGGTAAATGAGTTTTATGGTTTTGAGTTGTTACGCAACAATGTGAAGTACTTTGCAAAGAGATGTGCATTAGCCTGCAGAAACCTTACAGACCAAACAAATATATCAATATATAAAAACTGGATGAGTTAAACTAATTTGATTCAGAACAATTTTGTCCTTTTCACCCAGCGTCTTCAAGCTCTTTTTTCCATCGTTGCTCCATGTTTACAGCAATGATTTATATTTCTCGTTTCGTTTCTAAACAATCCTCACCATCATTATTATTGGAACCTTTGTTTGTAATTTTTATTAGCAGTTCGTTTCTCAACTGCGCAGTTAGTGGGTCCTGTTCAAAGTTGTTCAAATAAACTGTAGCTTCATCTGCTGCTCGCGTGGACGGAAATGACTCGGTGTGACGAATAATGGCAAAAACGTAACCCCGTGACGTGATGGAACCAAGAGGTGAAAGATGCTATTCGAGCAAAAAAGGAGCCTGCAACGCATGGCTTCACAGCAAAGCCGAATCTTTCTTGCATGTGCGGTACGCTGAGGCGCAAATGTCCGCAGCTCTCAGAGTGAAAAAAAAAACAAATCCAATCTTGGGAGAATTTCGGACATGGACTAGATTCCGATTACTAGTAAGACAAAAAAGTGTTCTGTTTCTGTCAAACCATCCTGCGTCTTCGCGGCAAAGAAATCAAATATTACTAGATCCATCAATGAACAAAATCGTGTCTAACTTACAATAAGGAGACATCTTTCGCAGAGGAGAGAGTAGCCTATTACAAAGATCTTTTGAACCCAGTCGCTTACAACACCATCGGACGCACATGAGGTACGTTTGGGGGAGGAAAATACTATCACTGCCGCCGAAGTCTTCCTAACTGTTAAAACACTGAAGGCTGGGGGCTGCGATAAAATCGAGCTGAAATCCTCAAAACCTTGAACAGAGGAGCTCTTTGGCTGACTCGTGTGGTATGTCAAGTGGCCTGAGGTATGGAAGGTTGGAAGGGTACAGAAGGATTGCAAAGTTGGGTGATTATCCCCGTAGACAAGAAGTGAGGGCAGGAATGAATGCACAAATTACGCGACATCTCTCCCCTAGCTTTCCTGGAAAAATGTATGCCAAGTGCCTTGAAAATAGGTGTTTGAATCAAAGCTGAACAACACCCAGTGCGATTTTTTTCTGGCGTAGCATACCAAAGTTTTACAACGTAGTCTCGAAACACATTCCAGCAGTGATGCCACTGATCTTAATCGTTTCAACAAAATTTTTTTCAGGCTTCAACATCAAATTTCAGGCGTCAACATCAACAGAAAACATAAGACTAGCTTCTATCAAAATTTTCTTTACGTAACCTACACCTTGAGAAAAAGACATGATTTCCTTTGAATTTAATAGAAACTAGTAAGTACTCTTCACAATGGGGTAAGCAAGGAATCGATCAACAAATATTTAATAAGAACACGATTTTACGTAGAATTACGCATCCTCAAGTCTTATTCAAATAGATTCTATTTGAATAAGGTCTTTTATTTGGTCTATATGAAATGGATAGACAGTCACGGCCGAGTCACGAGGGCGTCAGTGTTGTAAGCTGCAGGATCAACCCCTTTCTTTTTGCGGGCGACTTAGTACTGCTTGCATCTTCCGAACAAGACCTTCAGCATGAACCTGCTCGGTTTACAGCTGCGTCCGACTGAGCGGGAATGAAAATAGCACGAAAAAGAGCGAGGTGTATGTCTATCCAGAAACCAAGCCAGTGCACTCTGCAAGTAAGCGGCAATACACTGTAGCAGGAGGTCATGACGTTCAGGTATCTTGAGTTGGTATTCACGAGTGACGGAAGGCAGAACAGGGAGATTGATACACGGATTGGTAAAGCAAACGCAGTTCTGTGTGAGCTTTATCGCTCTGTAGTCACAAAATAGGATATTTTAGATACAGCAAAGCTGTCAATTTTAAATCAGTCTTTGTTCCGACCCTCACCTATGGTCATCAATCTTGGGTAATGACTGAAAGAGTGCTATTTCAAGTACATACGCAGATATGGGATTTTTGCTAAGAGCACGGTGTGCCACTTCGCGAAAAAGTGTGCAGCAGTGAAATTCCACAAGCCGGGAATGTTGAGACACTTTTCCTCCGAATAGAGATCTCAGCTACGTTGGTTCTGCCATGTGACCAAAAAGTCCCAGGAAAGATTGGCAAGTCAAGTCGTGCTAGACGAAAAGCGGCCCGGGGGTCGATCAAGGACCAAAAGGCGCGATTACATCTCCGGCCTTGCTTGTTCCTGGCTTGGTGTGGAGCCAGAAGAAGTACAGAACTATCAGAGATTACTGTTGACCGTGAGGCATTTCGATTCCTAAAGCTACTGCCCACATGACCCTCCTGAGAGAGGAAAATCGGGTATAAAAAATTAATGAAAGGCTAAGATATTTTTTTGCGATACTGATGCATGTGGTTGGTCGTGTAGATTAGGCTAAAGTGTTGTTTTTCCAAATGTGCTTACAATATTTTCGCTCACTAGGTATATTACTCTGTTGAAGTCTGCAGATGTATGAGATCGCCTGTAAGACCCCTGCGCAGATGTAGACAAGCAAAGAGGCATGAAACCGCCATGGGTATGCAGGAGTGGCAGCCTCCTCAGGAGTTCTTTAAAATTAGAACCAAGAGACCTGCGATTCGCTTTCAGAAAAAAATGCTGTACAAACGTTAAACCATGCAGCTACTAAAGAGACTTGCGATTCACTTTCAGAAAAAAATGCTGTACAAACGTTAAACCATCCAGCTACTAAAGAGACCTGCGATTCACTTTCAGAAAAAAATGCTGTACAAACGTTAAACCATGCAGCTACTAAAGAGACTTGCGATTCACTTTCAGAAAAAAATGCTGTACAAACGTTAAACCATGCAGCTACTAAAGAGACTTGCGATTCACTTTCAGAAAAAAATGATGTACAAACGTTAAACCATGCAGCTACTTATTGAATGGTTAGATTCTAACCGTTCACGGGCGGAGAACTTATTTACTATCACGGGCCGCATGAATTGTGCATTATCGCTGGCTGGCCGAAAAATCAATTAATTTTATCCTAAAATTCTACCTTTATCTAACTATGAGGACGAGTGACTTGTCTTGACTTACTAATTACCTGCGTTTATCATGGTGTTTCGTTTTGACGCGATGTTGTACTCTAACTTATGTAACGAAAATTATGATGCGGGCCATATGTAATGTTTACGCGGGCCGCAGGTTCCCCACCCTTGCCTTAGAGTCTGCACAAAATGAATTAGCTGTCTCTAAACCAAAATAAATTTTGGCAAATTTGAATATAATTGCTGAGTAAACTCAAAATGAAATGAAAATTACTCAAACTACACCCTGTTCGATCCAACGAAAATTTAAACCACAATAACTGGAGTATTGAAAGCAAGGCAATTACGAAAATTTATCAGCACAAACATATTTCGTTCGTTCCCCTTTGTGAAACGTTCTCCAATGCACTCATGCAGATAAATGACATTGAGCATCAATATCCCACCCTTGAGGTAAAACCAGGATTTTTCCACTCAAGATTTTAAGTAAGCTGAATAATCCAAACGTAATTTGAAAAAGCAAGCTCCAACGTACTCTGGAAAAAAAACTCTCTTTTGTGATTTTACACTATAAGTAACTTCGTCCTTGGGATATCTGCAGCCTAAATGACTCCTGGTCCTTCGCAGCTTCCCACTCCCCCATGCATTTTATAAATCGGTGTGTTTGGAAGTCAACGCAACACAACATTATAAAAATCGTGATGGTGTCATTCATTCTTGTTCCTTTTATGCTTGTGTTTCATCAAAGTAGATGTATTAGCGCCATCAAGTGTACACTTTTCTACTACCGCCACGTATGTATTCTCGTGCTCTTTCACGTATTTGTGTGTTCGTTGTTTCTGCGATACATGAGTAAGTTTAGTGCGTTGCGTGTGGGAGTGAAGACGTTACACAATACAAGTTCAAGTGCTTCCTGTCTTTTGTTTGCAATCTTCATTTTAAGTCATAATTTTGAATGGAAAGCCACTCGAGTTGCTTTCGTGCAATTTCATTCATAACTCGCCGAGAGATCGTGCCAGAAAATCAATGCAAACATCATAAATTGCGGATTTTCCTTACAAAATCGGGTATTTTGACAACTGAAAAAAATTGGCAGTGTGATGTCACGAGTTCTACCAACCCTTTGACGTCACTGTGACCTGTGAAAAGCTTTTAAGTGCCAACCCACCTGCTTTTCAAGATAAAGAAATCAATATGACGCATTTTATGATGTCTTCATTGACTCTCTTGCGCGATCGGTCGGCGAGTTACAGATTAAAATCGCCTCAAGTGACATGAAATAGCTTTCGTGGTCATTGAAGGATTCTAACAAGCAAGAAAGTGGATGTTTTCTTTGACGCTACTCAACGGCAACCATCTGTTGCTTATTTTTCAGGACCTTGCCCTCCGTACGCCACCATCGATCTGATTCTCATCTTCGACAGTTCTAGCTCGGTGGGAGCCAAAAACTGGAAGAAGCTCATTAAGTTTGGGGGCAACATTGTCGGGACATTCAACGTTGCACGAAAAGCACTTCGCGTGGGAGCATTCAGATACAACAAGGTATTTAGTCAGACTTGCACGGCAACTCGTAAGATTAACTGCCTATTTGGGATAGTGGAATTGCTATGCAATCGGAAGTTTGGTACTGGTTCCACTTGGGAGCAGGAAGCCGCATTATCAGTCGTAATCAGTGGTGTTGTTTGAAAAGAAATTGGGCAAAGCTTCTCCCAAGTAGAGCGTTCCCGTAGCATGCACTTTTCAGCACAACATCACTGTCATGCATGCGCTGCATTGCTACATTTTTCAACGACTGGGACTAAACGAGATGTAGGTCGACACAGGCCGTCACCAGGATTTCGCAGGAGAGGTGGCCAAAAATCACAAGAGGAGGCACATTTTTGAATGCGATATTGGATGTATGCAGCAAGCGGGGAGACAAACATGAAATGGGGGCCGGACACCACTGCCCCCCCGCTGGCGACGGCCCTGGGTCGACATTAGTATTTTCACAATTCATTCATCAACGTAATGCAATGCCGATGAAACGGATACAAGAGACGCTGTGAAACCGGTCGCTAATCTCATTCATCTAGCAACTAAGTCAAGTAAACATATTTCAGAACGGACTTAGTCGCTTACTTTTTCGAACATGGTGAAATGCCTGGAAAATTACTCTTTGGTACGTCTTTTAAATTAGCTTCTTTGGAAGTTCCATCTGCTTATGCTGTATGCCACAATGAATGAATCGTTCTGCTTTTACATTGTAGAATCTATAAGGTGCCTTATATGCCAGATCAGGTACAAGATGGTGCTGACATATATTTTAGGAGCAACAAGATTTGTTGTCTTTATTAATTACAGAAAGAGTACATTAACCTGTTTAGTTCGTCTAATAAACCGTTGGCTGTTTGCAACAAACCAGATATACTTGTATCCGATACAGGTTTTACAAGATTATCGAGGGAACACATGTGTTCCCTGTAGTTTTTATAGCTGAATATTTCAGAATCGTTGATGTTAAGGAACAAAAGTTAATTGCAGCGAACACCCGATTAAGCACTTAAACAAAGTAAACAAGGGTCTAACAGGCTTTCACCTGATGAAGCTTAATTTTGAAGAAATATCTTTACGCGCACTTTGACCGCTGCATCAGAAGTTTTTCGTGAACATGCTGCGTTAGTGCGCACTTCAGGCCAAAATGAGGTGCGCTTCGGAAAACATCTCTTTGCTTTGGTAGTATGTGGATGTGAACACAGAAATAAAGCTTGGAGAAGTAAGAACTTTCGAGGAATTCGAGACGAGATTGCAAGAAATTCCGTACGATGGATCTGGTATGCCGCAAGTTTGAAACTAAGAAAAACTTATGAAATGTTTTTGCACAGAGTGCGATGCTGTAGAAAAATTTTTCGTTTAATGAGCCGGTCTCGATCCGAGACCATTAGGCATTCGTCCGGTTTGGAAAGCGTGCTAAAAGTTTTAGGTGAAGGAATGAAAAAAGACATTGCCTTCAATACGGAAATACGCAAGCAACATCATTTCAACCGCGCCAAACACATTTAATTGATAGCTGTTCTTTGTGACATGTAGTTTATTTCTACGAACGTGCAGCGATCTCACTCTTTATTCGCGTATAACTCGGCCAAACAAACCAAAGCTCTGTGTATGCACGGTAAGAGTTGGGAAAACTCTTACGACCTTGGCCTTGGGAAAAGGTTTACGGCTTAGGCTCACCATTTGTGTCACTCTCCTAACAGCAGGAGTGCAAGATATTCTACAAGGAACAAACGATGCAAATAAAATGGGGCAAGCATTTTTCTGAACCGTTTCGTGTGTCTAATGGGTTTAGACAAGGAGGAGTACTGAGTCCATCTTGTTTGCTGTTAATTTAGAATTAGATGATTTGTCCAATGAACTAAACAACATTAAAGCAGGGTAGTTTTTTGGTGAAGTCATATTAAATAACTTGATGTTTGCTGATGATATTTATGTTTTTTCCAAGTGTACTTTGGTTGCAAAGAACACTAGATGTGTGTCAGGCTTATGCAGAATCGCATGGGATTATTTTCAACTGCAACAAAACTGTTTGTATGACGTTTAAGGCTAAGTGTGCAAAAAGCACAGTCACTCCATTATTGACATTGGGTGGTCAAAACGTAAAATCTGTTAACCAATACTAATATCTGTGGATTGTATTTGATATTGAGCTCTCAGATGACAAAGATATTCAGAGACAACTGCGATATCAATATTGTGCAGCAAACAAGCTGCGAGCCTCTTTTTCCCGATGTTCAAATGCAGTTAAAAACGTACTTTTTCGTTCCTTTTGTACGCCCATGTATGCATCACAATTATGGTGTAATTTCAGGAAGTCATACATGCAGAGATTGCGTGTGGCATATAATTTTGGATGCAGAGCTCTATAAAACCTGCCTTGGAGAGCGATTGTTAGAAGCCACCAGGTTCAATGCAACATTCCTACCTTTGAGCCTCTGCAACGAAAAAACACGTACCTGTTTCGCGAAAGATGCAGCAAATCTAACAACACATGGTTACGAGCTTTGATGCAGTCAAATTGTTTGTATTCGTCCCTATTCTTTGAACACTGCAATCGCATTTTACTCTGTGAATGGGTGATCGAACTTTGCAGTGTCTGTTTGATTGATGGTGTGAAATGTCACAATGTATGCGCATTTTACCTAGACTCGACCAGTTTAGGAATTGGCACCCTGCTCCGCAGTAGTGTTGTAACAACAATTACAGGCCCTAGCTTTGCAGCCGGCTGTATGAGGAATCTCCTGCCTGGTTCTGCTCCCATCTCCTTGCAATGATTCAGCTTATACTTATCATTCAGCAATATTTGTAAAGCCACAACAGTGACCCACACCAAGCGAATCGATCGCAATTTATTGCGCATGGAAACTAGTTTCGTGTGTTACACATCTTCAGTCCTGCGCACAAGTCGACATACGAAACAAAAAGAAAAAATTACGCACTGTTGTTAAGATCAAAACTCAAGATTACAAAAATTGAAGATTACAAAATTTGAGCACAATTGTAACTCCTCCACTAAACACAGCTACAACACTGTTCAACAAGCACAGATCGCAACGGCCATTCGGCACTTCTGACATTCAGTCAGACTTCCAAATAACGGTCATTTCCATTGCAATCTAAAATTAGAGCATTGTCTAGAAAATTCACCTTATATTCAACAAAATTTGAGAAATTTTCTTTACCATAAAGAGCAAAAATGTCGTTGCATTTCCTGTCAAAAATTGCTGAACTTCCCTTTATTTTTCCACTTTCTATGATACAACCACGACTTTCTTCGTCTGCAACCATGTTCTACACTGTTTTCATTGACGAACAGTTAGACTCACCGAACGTGGCCTCAAAGCCCCGGGCTTTCAAACCGAGCAGTTGGTCACCCTGCATTAATTCTTGTCTCATTGTGTTGAAATGTTTTGGCATTGTTGCAAATACAGTTCCAAAGAAACTGAAGCGATGCCGCGCTGCACACCACAAAACCTTGTTATGTTTGACACTTCGATAATTGTTTAAACTTTCACCCATCTGCGCAACAAAAAGCTTTTGCCGCAAGAGGTAAAGGTGTTCTTTCTCCTTTTAAAATACAAATTATTTCAGACTCAATTTCAGATTTTTTCAAAATTTTGTTTGAAAAAACACTGCAAAACTTTCTCTTTTAGGCTTCCATACAGTGGCAGCTGTTACAAAGCACTGAGATTACAGTCTGAATGTTTAAAGAACAAAATGATTGGCTCGTTGACATGCTCGATTTCATCTCACATGGTATCGATCTGAAAACTTTTATGCAGTATTTGCAGAAACTGTCAAATTTGACCATTGAAAAAACTTCTTGCATTTATTATTCTTGGGTATTAATCGCAAAAACTGTACTTTTGCTGCGGCAAATAAGTCAATGATATTCATAACGCGATAACGCCAAGGTTAAAATTGGCCTCGAAATGTTGTCACAGACCAGAATTTCCCGCTTTGATAAACCCACAGTTAAATATCGAATCGTTTGCAACAATTAGACGGACCACGAATGGGAGGCAGACTAACCCATGACAAGATTATCAGGAGAGAGCCTCTAGTCTACGTTACAGGCACTTTTATTTCTATTCTGCGTGAAGAGCATGAGTGCTTGTGGCCAAGATTAGCACTGAAAGATGCAGTTTGTCAAGTACAGTTTTTCCTGTCGCACGCAGCATGTGTTCCAGGCCGCATACGTCAAGACTCAGCGAAAATATATTACGCAGTGCACTGACTGGTTTGCTCACTTGTATCACTTAAAGAAAACATTTGACAAACTCAAAATCATATATTGCAAAGAACGTCACAATATATGGTGCGATCAGATCTAGGTAAGATTTTGAACGCTTTTTGTTGTGGGAACCACGTTTTTTATAAGCTAAGTACGTGCATAATCGATTTGTCTTTATTTGTTAGCAGTCCACGTGAATATGTTTGAAACACAAAAATAAATTTGAATGAAAGCTGGATTTTGTCCGTCAGGAACCCTTACCGGCAAAGCAATTCAGCATGCCAGAGATCAAAGCTTGAAAGTGGAGGACAACAGGCCAGACGTGAAAGATGTTGTGTTACTTTTTACCGACGGAGCTTCTGGAGACAATGCTACGGAACCAGCAGCGGCGTTAAAAGCAAAGGGAGTGGAGGTTTGAGTAGCACAAATTTATCTTTACGTTGGATGAAAGACAAAAGCAGTTGAAGTCCACACAAACCGGATTTTGGCAAACTTCTAGACGTTGTGCATAAAAAACATACAAGGTTGTGCTTTTCAGTAGCGTTGCCAGCCCTAAATTTTTTTAATTTTTTTTGGGGGGAGGGAGAAATATTTTGACTTTAAGCGAGCAACAGTATTTTGTTTGGGACACCACCTCTCAAAGCACAAAACGACAAGATATACTAGAAATTTGGGGTCCGTGTGTCCCTTGGCTACGACTATGGTGCTTCGGTCCCGTAAAAAAACAAAAAATGCCAACTCACACCATTCCGCACAACTGTAGCAGGTAGTTAATTTAATCACGACTTCATCGCTGCGCGCAAGACGACTTTCACACTGTTGCCATAAAACAGAAGCTTTTGTGTTCAGTGACAGTAGACAAGAGATGCGCTTCATTTCATCCGCAGATCACCGTGATCGGAATAGAGAACCAGTTCGGCCGCCTGGACGACACTCAAATGCGGCAAGTGGCCAGCTCTCCGGTCGAGGATCACTTCATGGTGATATCGGGAGGGTTCGACTCGCTGACGCAAAGATTTGTGAAAAGAATATCGAAGCTTGTGTGCGGAGATCCTTGCAAGTAGGCGAATAGATAATGGCTAACTTTACTTGCGCGGTGGTATTTCCAATATTTTGCGCCTCACCGTACTTTTACTAAGTGCAAAAAGCTTTTTGCACCAGATATCGGGTGCGAGGATATGGTCCTCACATTCAGCTTTCCAGTTTTAGTGTGCAGCAAGAGTCGATTAATATTTGGTTCAGATACTCTACCAACAGCATGCCATCCATGGACGTCGGAGGGGGTCAGGATTTTGAAATTTGATATTTTCCTATTACATTTCTAGCAAAAAAGGTTGTTTTCTTAGCTTCGAGAGGAAAAATGGAATTTTCACCACTTTTGGCCCCCTCTGGAAAAATCCTCTATTGCCCACCTCCTGGAAAAAATTCTTCCGACGCCCATGGTACTTTGGATTGTTGTTTTTCTGCGCACACACACGCTCCTTTTTCCTGCGTTGCAACGGTTTGCGCTTCGTTCAATGAATCTTTGCTGAAGACGAAGACATTTGTTATTTTTCAAAACGTCAAAATTGCCTTAATTTAAAACACTGGCTATTGCGTTGTTTCCTCATACGGCTGTGCGTTCTGCATGCAACCCGACGAATTCGGGGAGCCGACGTTTCTGTGTGATCCGATCAGCGTTGCGGAGTCGTTGGCTTTTTGGGTGGTCGGATTTTTTTGTCCGACTCCGACGTCCAATCGGATCATTTTTTACATCACACTCCTAAATTGGAAATTCCTGTTGAAATGGAACAATTTCTTTTACAACTTTTGCTGAAACAGAGATTTGTTGCTGTGCACCACGATTTCCATTTATTTTAACAGTCAAATTTCATTCCCTTAATGTTAAGGAGTCGGAAATTTTGGAAAGGTCGGATAGTTTACCTCCGACTCCGCAACCCTGGATCCGATATGCTGTTTTTCAGTTATTCTGATTTTGTTTCAGACACCTGCGTACATGAGGAACGTTCTCTTTATTCCAGAGCCTTCAGTGCGACGGTGCGCGCTTGGTCGTCGTTTATGCGACGGCTTTGGTCACATTCGTTGAATCGCCGACTCCGTTTAATAAAGAATAGAGCTGATTGTGTAAATCAAATGTCCCGTATGATGTCCTTTGCAATTAAAAGCGAACAGCATCTCGAGCACGAACGTCGGAAGGGGGGGAAAGGGGGGGGGGGTCGGCCTCCCTGAATCCAGCATATTGTCCTCATAACGCTTCAGCAGAAAAATGTTTCTCTTAGTTTCGAGTTGTGAAAATTAAACATCACCATTGTTGCCCCCTGGAAAAAATCCCCCCGACGTCCATTATCCCGAGACCAGTGCTACGCTGACCATGCCACGAAGGGAGACAATAACAAGTCGTTCGAACGGGCAGTGACAGTGAAAAAGGCTGAATGCCGTGTGTGTTGTCAGCCGCGATGCGACGGAAAGGTTCGTCGTCGGGCGCGGAAACCGTGCATAGCTGTCGAACGTCTCGAAAACAGTAGCTTTTGCGGAACAAGACGTCTGTTAATAAAAAGAAAACTTGGGGCAGAAGAACGGGACACCTTGGAGAAAGAAGAAGTGTAGACGTGTACATGACAAGGAAGTTAAATAATTAGAGCAGTGGTTCTTAACCGGGGGAGCGCCCCCCCCATGGGGTGGTCAATAAATTCAAGGGGGCGTGAGCCTTTATGCGCTCTACAACACAGAAAGTTTGATCAAAAAATTTACCAATGAATACATTTGTTTTAACAGCTTATTTAAAGTCAAGGGAGCTTGAAACAAAGGACAATTACTTGAGGGGGGAGTGATAGAAAAAAGTTAAGAACCACTGAATTACAACATCAACAGAGAAAAAAATTCAGCAAGGTGAATAAAAATTACAATGACAGAGACGGGGAACGGCTGCAGATGATGTTGCCAGACAGGTACCTCTTGGCTGCTGCAACGAAGATATTTGAAAGTTTTTAATGAAACCGCAGACTGTCGCTTGAATTGGTGACTAACATCTCAAGGAGCTCCTTCCGTCAAAGCCAATTCAAACGTACTGACATCGGGGAAGGAGGCGGGGGTGCAGGATGGCCTGGAGGCCACAACAGTGGCGTAGCCAGCCAAAAATTTTGGGAGGGACTACAGACTGACTTTAAGCGAGCAACAGTATTTGGTTTGGGAAACCGCCTTTCGAAGCCCAAGAGACAAGATACGCTAGAAATTCGAGGTGGGCATGGCCCCTTTGGTCCCCCAACTATTTTGCTTTCAGGCGAAAATTATTTCAAACTTGTAAAAAATTTGTATCGAAATTGTATTCTTTTCTTAATAACAATTTTTGTCAACTTGACTCTTATCTGGTGTTAATGGGGTGAAAATTGCATTAGAAGTGTATTTTCATTACTTGGAGAAGTTAATTGCAAAAACTTCTGAAAATCCTTTCACTGGGTATGAACATCTTTTTGGGACAAAAAGCTGTAGGCCCAACTTGTTTTGCCCTCCCACGCCTATGCGTACTGATACAGAAAGTAGAATACAGTCTACAAAACAGATGTCGTCGAAACGGGCCTTGGCGAAAAAAAATAATCACACGTGAAGCACACATTCACGGACGTCACTACGTCGCCGCAGCGTCTTCGAGCTGGGCGATCTCGTTTCGAAGGCGCTCGTTCGCCATTTCCACTTCCTCGACGCGTCGCCTGTGAGCGTCTATGGTGCTGTGCAACAAGTGCAGGAGTGGCGCGGTGACGGTCTCGGTGACGTTGCACACGTTCTGACTGTGCACAGACGCGTTGTGCAGCTTGGTGAGCACGCAGTTCTGACAAGACCTGTACGAAACCGAACGAAGGGTCGGCTTTTAATCGTTCGGCTTAAATCAGTGCACTCCACACCTTTTTGCCCGAGGGCCACATAAGCTTTTGAACAACAGGTCGAGGGTCGGACCACTTACGTATGTTTATAGATATGTTGCAATGTATCAACTCAAAGAATTTCTCGTTAATATATTAGTTTTTCATTATTCACAAAATGCCTTTGCGGTCGGATGAAACAGCTTCGCGGGCCGCATTTGGCCGGCGGACCGTGGTTTGCAAACCCCTGGTTCAAACTACGCAGCAGTAAAAGTCGAAACAACTCAGATCTCTACAAAACATTGGTTATTGCTGAATAGTGCTTCGATACGTTTCGTCGGCTCTTTTCTCACTTGACAACGACGTCATAGGCGTCGCACTCCTCCTGCATCAGGGTTTTCGGAAGCTTGGTGAGCGTTTGCAGGTTCTCCTCGCTCAAGGCGGGGGTCTGCTCAATGTGGATTGGCACCTCCACTCGCTGGTACCTGCAAGTGACGTAAACGAGCGTTTCGCTGCGAGCACGGCTGCGTCACTTCCGAGCAACAGTTTCGTGTATTAAGACAGCGCGAAAAAATCGCGTCCGGCGGGGTCGGCACAGCCAGTGGCGTAACTGGAGGTTTGAGCCAGGGGAAAAACTCACCTGAAGGGGCCCACTTGCAAACACTCATGAAAAGACTGAGAAATGATGGTTAATAAGGATATGGATGTCTAGATTTAAACCTTAAAATCACTGGAAAATACTCTGAAACCGCAAAAAACAACAACCTACTAAAAAACATAAGAATACCAAAACCGAAAAATAAGATAAATTGGGGCCTAGTTTTCACATTTGGCTTGCTCGGGGAGGAGCGGTTCGTACCCCTCTCCCCCGTCAGTCACGCCACTGGGCACATCACGAATGACTGCAGTAGCTAAACGCGTTGTGTGACGTTGCTCTTGGAATTTGCGCAATGTCTAAAAATGTCGACATTCTGACTTCACGAACGCATCGTAGCAAAAGTTCACGAAGCAGGCTTCTGAAAAACTACGGCACTTCTGGAGCAGTGCTTCCCGACTTAAGAGTTCGCGACAGGTGAAGCACGAGGTTGTGGTTTACGGCCTCTTCCCACAAGATCACACTGGTCAAACAATTTGGCATTTTCGGTTATGGCAGTGATTCACAACCTGGGTTCTGCGAAGGTGGAACAAGGGGCACGCGAGTTGTCGTCTGTTCTTACATGATTGACAACATTGGTCGACAGCATTTATATCGGTTGAAGGTAGCAATTGCATTACAAAGACGATTTCGGTTCGCTCATTCACAATCTGAAATCTTAATTTCCTTATGACGTAACTTTTCAAAATATTCTATTTTCTGAACCATCAGCGGTTTGGGGAGGTTTGCAAGAACAAAATTAATGCACTCAGTGGTCCGGCAATAGGGCAAGGCTAGGCACCACTAGGTTTCATTAACAACTGCAGCGTAGAATGAGTTTCAGTTCGCTGATTTCGAATCTGATTTTAGAAGCTTCCCGTGGCGTCAAGCTTTCAATAGTGTGAATTTTCTTAATCTAAACATTTCGGAGGTTGGGATCCACGACAGAATGTTTAATGCACTCAGGGGTTCGAAGAAGTTGAACACCATTGCTCCAAGCAAAAGTAGTCGCTCTCTCAGTGTAGCACACAAAGGGCGTAGCTATCGTTAAAGCAACACTTCCAGCACAGCAACGAGGCTGCACCTAAGTTTTAAAAGCAACGATGAAATGACACGAGGTGGTGGATAAGGTTAGTTTTTTCAGGTGAAGTTTCCGCGAATCTTAAGTTTCGCGCAAGCGGCAATCGTTTCTACGTGAAGTCCCGTTTGAAAAAGCGTTTGTTTTGTTCTATTATGAGCAAACAGTGAACACCACATGACCGTGACGAGTTGTGTACGTTACTCAATTGTGTATTTTTATGCAAACTTGATTCTTCTCAATCACGACGACAATCACAGTACATTGGGGCAGACCTGTAGTTACGTTTTAAAGGGAGGCAAAATAATTTTTTTGGGGAATATTTTTTATTTTATTATATGTTCAAAACAAACTTCCCTGGGCACAACACAATTTGGGTGTCACAAAAAATATTTGGGGGGCACTGCTCCCGAATGTCCCCCCGGTGGCTACGGGCCCGCATTGGGGTACGCTCCGTGCATTTTGGGTCACGGCGCGTGACGCGCTGCAGGACCTGTAACTGTTGCAGAAAAAGGTCACCCGTAGCGCGAGTGCATCAAAGATGTGTGCCAGCAACTGCTTATCACCGGACAAGCAATGTACGCGCGTAAATCCGCTTGATGATGAAACGCAAGATACTTACTGCGATGAATTGTCTGAACTGCTCAGAGACTGGAAGCATATCAGTTCAACATGTTGATGCTGAAAAACGTAATAAACAACCATTGCAGCAGCAGCAGCACCATGCCAACCACTCAACGGCAACAGACCTTTCAAACCGAGCAAGCGTCGTATACGACCACAAGGTGGCGATAGAGGTCGCGCGATGACGTGCGACTCCAACTGGTTTGCCGTTAATGACAGTTGACAAAATGCGACTTTGAGAAACGGCTGCAAGTGCAGCGTCATGAGATCGTTTGTTTATTTTCTAACTGTGGCAACTGATGTGCCTTATGCGCTGACCTAATTTTATTCGAATGCGTTAGAGAACAAGCATCAGCTGACGAAACAAATGACTTTTTTAGCTTTTAGCCTGTCGTTGATAATCAAACCGCGTGAAATAGTGCCTTTTCAAATTGAGTATTTGCAAAAAAAGCTGATTAACACCGAACGTTCAAAATACGTAACATACGTCCGGAGTAAAAGATCAAGCTTTGCCAACGTGCGAAGTGCAGGTAAATAATCATCAACACTTGGAAAGGTCAAACGGTATGGTGCGAGAGTCCGTAAGTATCTTTCACCCTTGAGGTAAATTCAGTTTCGTTTATACTCGGCTTTTGTACTCGTTTCGGAGTGCCACGAGTGGTCTGCAGCTCCCATTTCCGCTTGTTTGCACCGTAGGCCACGCACACGCAGCTGTTCTTGCAGCGAATGCTGCACTGGTGGCGAGTCAATGACAGCTCTGCGCGTGAACCGTTCCCTTGCACTCATCAATTCCGAGCACGAGCCTGGACAGGACGCATGTACCGTTTTTCAAGTCTTCAGTTTGACCCGAAACTGCTCAAATATTCGACGCATATCAGTTCAAAACGTACCATCTAGCCCAGTGGTTCTCAAAGTTTTTTTCATATTGCCCCTCCCCCCACAAACCCAAGCACTGTCAGTTCCTCTCCAACAAATATGACATCTAATTGCAGAAATTTCACACTACCTACAGTGAAGAAACAATAAACGATTATGAACCTACGAAAGTATACTTATTTCACCATAATTTCGTACGATTCGGAAAACAACATTCGCAATATAAGGCCATTTTTCGTCCATTGTTTTGTCACAGAAGTGTTGTGAAGTATACCTCATTTCTCTTACAGTAGCGAAGCCGCTATGAGGTTTGACTAACAAATATTACTGAAATCGCCTCCCTAACCTCACTGGCTAGACCCGCCCCTGCTGTACACATTCCCATCTAAACCAACCTTGTTGAGCAGTTTTTTTTGTGTTGAACACAAAAATATTAAAAACCTAATGCGTTTTCATCCACAACTTTTCCTCGCCAATTCTTCCCTGGAACAAATTTCCTCCCAGGAATTAAAAATTCCTCCCTTACTGAGTCCAGTGGCATCGTTAGAGGACCACTGATCTGGCCGGTCAATGTCGTTTATACTTTTTGTTTAGAAGTTCCATTGTGTGACATACGAATCACACTTCACACTGCAGCTTCTTGAAAAAACACAGCAGCACGTCATGCGCAAAAACTTACAAAGTTTGCTTTGTTTTCATTGAAGCAGGAAAAAATGAGTCCGACAAACGTCTGATCCATCATCTGATACATCGCTTGGGTTTGCACATCTGAACAAAAACGTCTTTTTTACTCGCTTTTCGCGCCGAACGGCCGTTTTTCAAGATCAGTATCAAACCGTAAAAATGGCGATTTTGATCAAACAGCGGTTCGTGGAAAATTTTGAACTGTGAAAGTCTCGGTGCAGTAGTTTTCATCAAATTATTTCGTCTGAAAGATTAAAAAAAATGTAACATCGCGGTTTTCATCCACGACTTGCGAAAAAGCACAAGCACATAATCGCCAATGATAAGCTTCGACTATGCTTCAAGCAATATGACTACGAGAACAAAATAATGAAAAGAAATAGAAAATGACGGATTCGACATTTACAAGGAATACACGACTGACACGTGACGCCCACCCGGAAACAAAAAACAATGACAAACGCGCAATAAACGCTAAGCAGCATCGTGGACATCAGTGCTTGTGGCAATGAATGGCGTGGGGTGAAACGAATGGAACATAATTATGTTTATTTTTTGCCAAAATCCGCGGTGTCAACAAGGCAATCTTCTCTAGAAGACCTTGTTTTCAATCAGTGGTGCTTAACAAAAGGTTACGAGAAGTACGTGGTTTCCCGCATTCATGTAAAATGCTAAATGGTGATTTTCCAACGCATGGAAAATAGCCACGGTGTCTTTTGTTACACTTTTGAGGGGACCTTCAATCAGGTCCTAAAATATATAACCAGAGTTTTTTAAGGTGTTTTAGGGATTCGATTCGGGTCCGTAGAATCAGAGAAAACATGGTCCCTAAAATCAGAGAAAATCGGGTCCCTGGAATCAGAGAAATCGGGTCCCCACAGGTCCATACCGGGTATCTAACATTTTCCTTTAAAAAAACCCTGATATAACGCCATTGTGGTATTACCTTCTCCAAGTGAACTTTACGTAAAATTGTTTTGTTACATTCTTAAACTTGATCATATCCTGAAAGACTCTAATGATTAAATCCAAACCGCTGGTTTCTGTGAAAGTCAATTGACTCGAATTAACTTACTGGAAGCAACACAATGTAGATTTTGGTTCAAATGCTTGCGATGCGTTTTCTCGATATTTTAAACAAGTTTGGCCGTGTGCTTCACAAAGTGTGATTATCAGTCAAACATGACTGATAATAATGTTCTCGACCTGTTGCAACTACACTCGTCGATTAAATCGCCAATAGTTCATTTTAATAATACGATTTGGTCGCTCGCTACTACAGACTACGGGGTACTCCAGTGTGCTGCTCTCGCTCATTTGTGTTTTTAATTCATGCAAACGACGTATCTGTTTATGTTCTTTCACAAATAACTGTTTGCAGGTGACGCTGCTCTTCGTTTATCTTCATCCAGCGTCAATCACGTGCTATCGACGGGCTTGCCCTCACTGGATACATTGCGAAATACTTATTTGACGAACTGCAACCGCTTCGTTTATATGAAACGGTATCTTACCTGCGGTAGATTCATACAAATACCTTGGTTTAATTTTTATCGTGCCACCACTGCAGGACAAGCATACTAAACCACTTTGTCACAAAAGTTTGAGTAATTTAAAACATTTCGAAACTTTTACCGAGACATGCACGACTTGACCAACTTTAGACTAAGCCTTCAAAATGTGATATATAAACAATGTTTCAATTGCTCCGTCTGACATTGCTTCTAACGAAAAAGTTCATTATTGTGTGGCTAAAATGATTCGTGGCTGCTTAAGAACGACATCTGAAACTGCAATATTGATGACCTCGCGTTGAAGTCAAGGTTTGATGACCTAACGCGCCATTCTTCACAAGGTCATCTAATACAATATTGACGACCTTGTGATGAATAGCGCGTGAGAAGAATTTTGTACATGCTTACTCGTTTTTGTAAAATGTTTAACGGAAACTTTCCAAATCTCACAACCCTTTCTGTTTTCTTCAACGGTAGTATTCCATACGAATTTCGCGATCTCAATATTCGCTTACCCATCGCATATGCAGTCTTAGTTTCCAAAATTTCGTACCCGAAGCGCGGTGGATTTGTAGTGAACTGCCGAATTATCGTGTGTTTTCCTAATTACGTTTGTTGAATTTTGAATTCTGCTTCAAATCGCTATACGTCTGGTCTAAATAAACCCATCATGCATTTGCTTGTTTCAAATCCGTCATGGCACCACTTTGCAGTATGTTTCGTCATATCCTCGACAACGTTTGCAAACTCAAACCGCGTTTGGTTCATTTGGTAGACAAGATATTGAAATACTTCAATTTTTCTTCATTGTCGGTATCGTAAGCGCACAAGACTTATCCGCACACTCAAAACACGTTTCAGGTTCCTGTCACATAATTTTAAATAAATAATTCATTGTTTTCTCTGTCGCTAGGAGCATCCGAAACTGACTCCAAAATATATGTTTGCACTGGACGCTAAAATGCCTAATTTTATTTCTAAACCAGACGCATCCATGAGAGTGTAACGTTCAGTGGCGTGCAGAGGGGGGCTAACGGGACGATGGCCCCTGGCATCCAAAGAGTGAAATTACAAAAATTTAAATGCTGCAACTATATGATTTTTCCTATTGTAAGGCTACTAATGCATGCTGCATGGATTTAATTTTGCGAAACTTGTTTTGTTGTAACACTATTTTTTACGTATTCAAATGCCAGTAATTTTCAGCTTCTTCAATACCAGAGGCATATACTGTAGGTGTGCAGCGCACACCCAATCAAACTGATAGTGACGTGATGACTTGTTCCAGATCATGCGATCAAGGGAAAATGACAAAAAGATTGAAAGATAATCAAGCTTGAGAAAAACCCGTTTTTGGAAAAGAAAACCAAACCACCTGTTTTTTTGTTTTCTTGTTTTTTTTTGAAAAGAATACCTGTTATTTTTTAAAAACTTTTTTATATGTAATTTTATATTTTTAAATAACAAGTTTTTGCTATAAAAAAAAAATTCTATATTGTTTACATTGCATCATGCAATATCACCATTTTCAGAATTAGTCAATAATAACTTGTTATACCTATTATGGTATTCAAAATTTGATTGTTAAGAAATGTACACCATCTTTGTAGTCACCTGGTTTTAACGCATTGCCAGATATTTTTGCAGTTATGAACTGCTCTGTCGAGACCGCTGAAATTTATGTTCATTACGGTGACACATTGTAGCCTACAACAACAAGTACAGAGAGTGTGTGTAGATATGCACAGGGGCACCGGAGGATGGAGGCATGGCAGGGGCATTGCCCCTTTGCCCTTTCAAAAGGGAGCAACAGGGGCGGAGGTGCCTTTTCATAACAGTATCATTAGTATCGACTTGAAACAAATTTATTGCAGGTATTCGGGCATCCAGAAAATTCAGAATGATTTTCTATAATTTCTGTTATTAGTTTGAGGTCAACATGTGGAACAGAAACAAACATAATTGGTAATGATTTTTTTGTTTTTTATAAGTTTCCATTGCCCTCAACTCTTTTACAGCCCCCCTCTGTCCTACCGCTGCTCTGGCATCCCTGAATATGCATGTTGTGCCAACAAACTTCGCCAAAACGTTGGTTTGCAAATGTGAATATGATGTCATATTGTGATGTCACAAACAGCGTATATCCAGTAACAAGACCACCATATGCCACTGCTCAATGCTAAAATTTGGTATGGAGCATCCAATCAAGCAGTCGCCCCGGGCATCATCAGACCTCTGCACGCCACTGGTAACATTATTTCTTTGTTACTGCTTTGGTATCTCGTTATCTTATATGCTAATCCTGTGATAAGTTTCTCTGAAAAGTGGCGAAGTAATTTTTCACCTTACACTCCATAGTTTGAAACTTGCATTCTTATTTATTTTTGAATTTGAAGTCAGCTCTGCTTGCCAATGGCCGACATTTAAACCTTACGGTCTCCAGCCAACAGTCACAAAACAAAGTTTCATTCGATAGGCCAGGCATCACTGTCAGACACACAACCACAACCGGCACGGCTGAGGTCCAATAATAACTACATGGTTGGTAGCCATAGGCGTGAGATACAGAGGCTCTGGGAGGGCAGCCGCCAGTTTAACATCACAAAATCTGTTAAAATCAGGTGAATGCTCCTAAAATTTGAGGGCATATATGTTTTTCCTGGCAGACGGAGTAGCGGAGCTGAACATTGGACACAATGCAGAGGTGCTAACACTTTTGAATGATACAGAAAAAGTGGATGAGCTTCATTTTTGGTCTTCACTTTATTTTTAGGGAGAAACTGTGGGGAATCTGGATTATTTGACAATTCACATCCATTTTCATTTGGCACTCAGTGCTTTAGTAAGGTAAAGCAGATCTAATGCAGTCCACTTGGAACATTACAATTTTTAATGCATATGGACACAATTGTTCAAATTTGGTATGAAGTAGCAAAAAGTACGAAAACAAACAAACACTATTTTTACAATCACACATACTAATGTGCATGACCCATAACACATCACTTACCAACATGGGATGGCCATACAGTAATGTGTGGGTGAGAGTGATACCATCCAACAATTCGAAGGTTTTTGCCAGTCTTGATAGCCAAATTGTGAACAAAATTCATAGGAAAACATGAAAGGTTGGTGATAGTTAGCCACAAGTTACAATTTTGAAAAGTAGTTATGTTTATCTAAAACAGGGCATGTTTGTACTGGATGTATATTTGCGATTGTTTCCACTGGACTTTTGATTTTCTCGTTGCTTTACCACTTTTTTTGCTGCATTTTATACAACACTTGACTTTTAAAAGTATACTTGGTATTTTATTGCCATCCTTTGGTCTGAATATCCACCAGTCATTTTTAACAGCTGATTTGTCTAGGCACCCCCTGGCAGGGAACATTTGAAGTGAACCTTGTATTAAAACATGATTCATGCCAGGAATTCTCAAACTAGGACATGAGACAAGTCTTGAGTTACTTGCAGCTGTTTGGATCTCTTTCAATTTAACTTTTAGAATAATGATTGTGGTCTATCAATTAAATGCCATATGAATGAAACAATCTGTCACATAAGGTTCAGTATTGTAGAGATAGAAGTCACCTAAAATTAAATAAAAAGGATATTTCAGCAGCAGTTGATGCATTTGAAAGTTGTTCCACAGAGATTTCCACACGATCTTTGCGTTTATCAATTCGTCGCAAGAGCAGTATTGCACTGATAAAGATTTCACAACCTTCTACCTGACAATAAAATTGAAAAAGCAACTATGTCAGTTTTGCATACAACTCTAATTCGAAGTAATGCAGCACTGGCTGGATTTCAGCCTTTGGTAATTTTTTAAAATAGAAAAATTCTACACAAACAAATCAACTTTTTATATCTTTAGACCCAAAACCTGCAGTGATCTGCAACATTCGTGTTTTCTGTAAATGGGATGAAAAACCTGATAAACTTTTGCTAATTTACCATAATATTTATCAGACATTGCAATTAAATGACGCATTTCCCTCACTTGAGTGATACACCATTAAAATTCAAATGCAAACTTTTAGCCTGTACATTCACACACAAACTTATGTCACACTTCCTTGGGAACTCTAGTTGGTTGCACATAGGATAAAGCCTTCAACAATAAATTTACAGAAAGTCTACATGCCACAACATTCTACTGAAAGACTTACAAATATGATAGAAATTTGAAATTATGTCTGAGCTGGTATGTAGGACATGGAATTGCATGCTCTTTTCTAGAAATACCATTTCAGTTTTAGTGCCTTAAACAGTTAAGCTTTGAATTGTAGCCTGTGCTGTATGATTATCTTAAAGTGAATTGCAATTGACCACTAAAATGCCTAACATCATGCAGCAGAGTTTTTAGCAGCAACGCAGAACTGGGATGGAATTTGTTTATTGAACACATTCATTCACTTGTGCAGTATGATGTGCTTTGAGCTTAGCAAATCAACGTTACTTGCTGCTAATCAACATCATGTCAACACATCCCTGTGCAGGAAGGGTGACTTTATGCAACGAAACATATCAACACATCAACAACAGATTAAAAAAGTTCTCAAACATTTCAGCAGATTAAAAAAGTTCTCAAACATTAAAAAAAACAAAATCCTGTGCAGTTTAAATTAGAAAGTAGATTCAAACTATCTAACAGATATATAAGCACATAATCTCAATTCCAATTTATCAAACTATTCTTCATTTCATACATCAAATGCTTTTACTGCTAATTATGAAAATGTTCAGCATACACATTTTTTAATTCAACATGAACTTGTCTTTACATTTATATAAAAAAACTCTTTTTTCTACTTTAACCTTTAAAAAAATGCCCCCTTCTATCTCACTTTTCGTAATTCATCGTTGTCCCAAGATAGTTTGTTTTAACAATGGGAAATTACATCAGAAGTAACCACACAATACACAACAACTTATTACATTTATGTTTTATACCAGGGGTTCCCAAACTTTCTCTGGCCATGTACTCCTTCAGCATTTCGATAGATGAGCATGTACCCCTAATAAATTTCTTATGACAAAGAAGCTGAGGAAAATAATAAAAATATATTTACCAATAAGCAATAATTATCAAAAATAATATTCTCTGATGTATGTATAAAAATTTCGAAATGAATTATATATAAACATATTTTTTCCTCTATTGCTAACCTTAGATGTACCCCTTCAGATAGACAAATGCAGCCCTAGGGATACATGTACCCCAGTTTGGGAACCCCTGTTTTATACTAACCTAACTTAAATGCTTGTTGACTGGTGCATAAAACTAATTCTGCAAATTTCAAATATCGGACATGCTTGTACCAGTTCATTAAAATTGATGCAAACCTATTCAAGCCACACCACATGTGTTTACAATACCTTGTTGTTCTATAACATTCATAACAACATTTATATGACTTAAATTGATTGAGTTATTGGTTGCGTAAATGAATTAAACAGTAAACAAATGCATAGCTTTCCACCTTCTCTGCTGTTTCTCCAATGCATAATCCCATCACTTCTTCACTCTCGTTGGACAAAGCATGAGTGAGGCATGTTAAGAATGCACCAGCGCTGAGACGAACACATGAAACAGAACCCATTTTCTTTAATTTAAGTGAGCAAGTCTATGCTTTAAGAAAAAAACTGGTTTTATAGCAGATAGGATGAGTTTAGAAACTTCATAAATGACATTGACAGACATAAATAGTCTCCGAGTATGAATGAAGTTGTGTAGGTACTTGTCCTATATATGAGTCCAGCAGAGATCCTGATGATGTCACGCACTCATAGCAAAAAGAAAGAAAATCATTTAAGTACAAGAAAAAGTTTCAGCTATTGCTGCTGGTGTCTCATCTACAGCAGACATTACATTGGTATACCCTTTGTGTGAATATCAATAAATAATGATTACTTACAGTACATACCAGTGTATGCTTACACTATAGTATAAATTCAAATGTAACTAGACAACTTTTCCACCAAGATGCTGATATGTTACGCTGGTTCTTCTTTTGGGGATCTTTAAAAAATAATCTACTGGTACGTAACTTTACATTAAGTCTTTTCATCAACGCTAGTACAGAGTATTGCAAGAGCAGCTATTCTTTTCTCATGTTCGCAATCCTTTTTATTTAGCCTTCCATCCAGTTCTGTAAGACTCTCACAGTCCTAGAATTGGCCAAGCAACAGTTTCTTTGATGAAGCAATTATAATGTAATGATTATGGGTAGTACCGTTGCCACCCCTACTAAAAACAAATCCCACTTATTTAAGAACCATTGCCTAGTGAGTTTATCTAATTTCAGCAACACTAGACTCAAAACCAGCTTGCATGATGGTGCCCTGTAAAAGGCGGAGCTCCGTAAACAGCGGAGGTTTGATGACGTAAACAGAGTCGCTAAAACCGATATTTTGCATTGAGCAATGAGAACTAAACGGTAGTAAAAATAATTTTACTGCAAAAGGTGATATTACACTAGAAGTCTAATTCTGAAGTGTTATAATTCTATTCGAGAAGTCTATTCTGAAGTGTCATAATTTTGGTTATATGAGTTTCAGAACGGTTCAGGGACAAAGAAATTGGTTTCAACAGTTGTGAATGTATAAAATTTTTAAACATCGCAAACAATGCATTAGACGTTTGGGGAAAGCGAACATTTATATGCAATAATAAAATATTTTTTCTTTGCTTTTTTCCGTTTATTCTTTTTGCAATGCAACTTTTTTCCACTCCGGTTACGTCATCAAACCTCCGCAACAAACTCTGCAATTTACGGAGTTCCGCCTTTTACAAGGCACCTTGCATGATACTAAATAAATGCATATGAGCTTAGAGATTAGACTCGCTTAGATATACAGTAGGTGGACACGATCCTGGAACTGCCACTTGGACTTAAATCACAATCTGATTTTCACATCAGATGGAAATGTGTGTCCACAACTTTTCCTGGTTTAATAAAAAAATGCAGTTTCTCCAAAAAATCCCTAGATACACCAAATTCTCAGATTTCACCCAAAGATTGCTGAAATTCCCTATCTAGAGACAAATTCACCAAAAGTGGGAACCGTGGTCCAGGACTCCATATCTTCATGCAACAGTATTGCCACTCTGTTACGGAAAAATATTAGATTTCATGATAAAAAACACTAGTTTCACAAAAAAACACTACTACTGTTTGTACAGTAGATTATGTACAAAAGCAAACTTACACACAGTGAAAATGCCCAGAAAATACTTTGCAATGACAACCATAGACATTGTGCTACTTGCTCACTGCAAACCAGAAACAAGGAAAACGGGAGATAGTAGCAACAGTTGTGTTTGTTTGTACAGGTCACTCGAACTTTCAACAGATGACCAAGTGACTTCGCAGAGGTTTAACTCAAAACATATTATATAGTCTTGTGTAATTTAAGATTTAATTTGGTAGCAAGTTACAATTGCACAAATCAAAAGGTCTCAATTACAATTACACAAAATCTCTTTTTTAGGGCCTCAGGACTGACAGGACTCAGGAGTTTCAAGCAAAGTGCGATATTTCACAACGCTGTGTTTTCATCATAGACAAAATTGTGCAATCAATTACGTCCAGCTCACACATAAAAAACACTAGGTAGCCATAAAAAAACACTAGTGCACTAGGTGAAATGAAAAAACACTAGATCTTGTGGAAAAACATTAGAAGTGGCACCACTGTCATGTGGGTTTTAAAATGGTATCAAGCAGGGTTCCAGGTCCAAGTGAACAAAAAATGCCAAACCACTTTTAAAAAAATGCCAAATCGCTTCAAAAAATTCGAAACAAGCTGAAACACGTCGAATGCTGTTGGTTTTGACATTTTCAGATGAATAATTTGGCAAAAACACATTGGTACTCGTGAACAAGGTACTAATTATAGCATATCAAGCAACAAAAAACTATTGTACTTTAGAAAAAACAAACAGAATTAAACTAGAAACACTCTTATGCCACTTTTACCCTTTGATACATAGTGGAAACCCTTTAATAGAGCACCCTCAGGAATAGAAAAACCTGCTCTAATAAACGGTTGCTCTTTTATTCGATGAGAAGTTTTTGCAATAAAAATATGGTGTCATTCACACTAGGGCAGGGGTTCTCAACCTGGGGTTGGCGGGAAGATTTCCAGGGATACTTGGATGGCAGTTGAGTTTTCATGTATTACCATTTTTTAATATCCTAGAGGAAAAAAATGCGCCGATTGAAAACTCGGCGTAGATTTTTCCAGATCTTGCGTTGTTGTGATGCAACAATGTGAAATCCACGGCTTTGTCATCTAACCTGTGCAAGTGTGCGTGTAAGGCTACTCCATAGACAGCATACTGTAATGGGAGTTCGGGTTGATTGTTTTATGACTCGGGGGCACTTAACAAGAAAAGGGTTGAGAACCCCTGCACTAGGGGTTCACCAATACACATATCAATATCAGTACACTGTATTTTATTCTCGTTGTGAGCACTGTACACAGTATTTCATTTGTAAAAAAAAAGTTACTGTATTTTTGTCATAATGTATTGCACAGTAGCTGTTGTGGTGGACACTGTTCACTCTTACCCCTCTTCGGCACAAAAGAACTGGTCGATTTTTATTGTTTTACTTCATTTTTGGTTGCTTGGTCTACAGCATGATCACTGCTGCGCATCTGACTGCTCTAATAAGCGGTGTGCCTGCTCTAATAAGCAAAGAATTTACAAGAGGAAAAAGACAAGATTGTTTTTTTTCAGCCGAAAGTGCTCGAATAAACGATTTGCTCTATAAACTGATGCTCTATTAAGCGGTTTCCACTGTACAAGGTTCTGTCCCTGAAGCCAGAGCCGGAACAAAATATGTTATCATTTACTTTTGCTTGAAAATCATGCTTAGAAAACAGGCTACTTACAAATGCCGGAAACAATAAATCACAGTTCATGTAAATTATACACATGCACCATGCCAAACTTTCTAATCACTTGATTCTTGAAACCAAGTAATTTAGGCATGTCACAATTCCACAAAATATCTACTACAAAAAGAAAATCTACCAAATCTTTCTGTTCTGCCCTGATATATAAAAATGATAAATCTGCTACATTCACATTGACTTTACTGTTTTTAACCGAGGAAATCTGCAAAATTGGCTTTATCATGGTTCAAACTTATATGAAAATCTGCGTAATCTGGCAGCTATGTTATGTGGTTGTATTAAAATAGGAAAACCTAGCTAATTTCACCGGAAAACGGTTCCGTAAGCGCGATTTTCACACTACGGTAACCGGAAAATTTGCCATATAAGGACATAATTTCCGGCTACGCAACGTTGAAAATGCAACTACCGTAACCGGAAAAATACATCCCGAAATCCACACACCACTGTGCAGTTTTTTTCCGGTTACCGTAGTAAGTAGTTGCATTCTCAACGTTGCGTAGCCGGAAATTAGGTCAAGAACCGGTTCGCATTCCCGCTGCCGTAGTTTGAAAATCGCTTCAACTAATAGCTGCCTTAGCTGTCTCCTGCCACTAAAGTTAACTGCAGAGTAGTGGTTATCACCATTTGACCTGAGCTTGCATAATGATCAGAAAAAATTATTTTCTCCGTTCCGTTACTGCCTCTCCGCTCTCGCCTCCTCACAGTGTAGGATGTCACTCCGTTTTGGTGGTTGTCGTTGTGCGTATTTTCACATAGGTTGAAGTTATTTAATTTTGCAACATACAAATTACGTTCCTTATTTCAATGAATATGAAATAAAGGCTATAAATAAAAGCCACACAAGTCATTTTGGCCGTTAACTTTGCTACTGTAAGTTGTTCTTCGCTAAATATGCTCATTTCTAAGTGTCAAATCATCAGGTTGTGGTCCAGAATGAATTTGTTTGTCAAATTTGGTAAAAATGGAACAGTTGTGAACATCAGTTTAACGTAAAAATATGGAAAAACTTGAAAATATAAAAACTTGACAATAAAATTTAGCAAATTTAGGAATTATACATAGAGCCATAACAGGCTGTGGTCCAGAATGAAGTTGTTTGTCAAATTTGGTAAGAACAGCAAAACTGAAATCCCCAACCGGGGCCAGTGCCCCAGTCGATCACTACTATGAAAGCTTTTCTTGCAGCCCACAGCAGCTTTCTTAATAGCAGAAAATGTTGCAGTATGATTTTGGATAATTAACAACAGAACCAACTCTAGCCTCACGGCAAGCTTCTGAGGGATCTGCCAGCTTGTGCTTGCTTCAATAATACGTGTTTTGAAATGAAAAACTAGTTTCCCTCTTGTGAAATAAACTAAGTATCGATTTACTTTCGCCATTTTGTGGCTTGCAACTTCAGATAATATATTGTCATTTTAGAATTTCTTCCAAACTACAACGGAATAAACTTTTCCAGCCCAAGGCAAATTTATGTTGATCAATTTGGCCTTTTGAGCATTCTGAGTTGTGCAGGCCTGCCATAAATAGTTTTTTACATTTTTATTTTATTTGTGGCCTCAAGGAGTTTCAAGCGAATGCGATATGTCACAGGCCATCGCCATGCGGTAGTCAGGTTAGGCAAAGAAATGTTATAGGTTGTTCAATGAGAACATGACATAAAGAATTAGGCTATTGATTTCTTAACTTTTACAGGTGTCTGCAAATTTTTTTTAACTGTTGTATAACACACTGAGTAATTTGTCGTAGCCTACTGTGTATTCTGAGAAAGAAATGTTTTCAAAATAATGGAGACTTTTCTCCAGTTGCAAGGTATACACTATGCTTGCCATTTGCCATTATTGTTACAGGGGTCTGCAAATTTTTTTGGACTGCTGTGTAATATCTTAAGGATCTGGTTTGTGGATATTAGCACCTCTACTGCCTATCCTCCTCACTCCTGTTGCGCTACAGTAAATGCCCTGCTGTCCATGTGAGCAACAGTATTCATCACTTTCTTTACATACATAATTTTTCTGCCACATGTCGCACGTTTTTGTCACCCACATAAAAGTAGCTTATTAGCTTATTATGCACTCCATCATCATCATCACTGCGAAATATTGACGGTAACAAAAATAAAACCTACTACTATAATCGCTACGTTGACTTAGGTAACGGCTCGAACAAGTTTGGCAACCACAACCAGAACCACTGCTCTAAGCACACATTGTCCCCACAGAAGCGACCTGCAGTGGTTCTCTAGCTAGTGAATACTAACGCAAACGTGCTGCAGGATATACTCAATCCATCCTGTTCCCGTTCTGTATGAACAACTCTCCTAGACTATAGTGCAGTCCTTTACTCGTAATCTCCAGCCGATCCTGCTCACTTCACCTTGTCCTACATTCCCTGATGTGGGTAACAGTGGTAAAACCTGAACAACGTTCTGTTCATGCCTAGACTGCCAAACTCAAGATATTTCCGGTTACCGAAGTGTGAGAATGAAACTTCGGTAACTGATAGTCCGGCTACCGTAGTTGCCATCTCACACTTCGGTGACCGTCGTCCGGTCAACGAAGTTCCATTTTCACACTTCGGCAGCCGTTTTCCGACTCCCGTAGCGTGAAAATCACACTTGCGCAACCGTTTTCCGGTTCGCGCAGTGTGAAAATCACGCTTGCAGAACCGTTTTCTAGTGAAATAATCACTTCGATCAAAATATTGCTAATGGCTGCACTGATATACCTACATACAAGCATGAAGAACAGGGTCGTCGCCAGCGGGGGGCCAGTGATGCA
>Ga0210059_1000407_pt1 | contig 53376 bp, 28 predicted proteins | sample Ectturendosymbi2_FD_188042 | JGI IMG/M metagenome (GOLD analysis project Ga0210059, IMG submission 188042) | Ecteinascidia turbinata endosymbiont from Florida, USA - Sample 2 (SPAdes) (version 2) | ecosystem: Host-associated > Tunicates > Ascidians > Unclassified | place: Key West, Florida... | reverse complement strand
AGGCTCTTCTTGGGAGGGTCATTCCAGGGGAGGGGGTGCCGGCATCGGGGATGAAAATGCGGAGTCTTGTGGGGTTGTCCGTCCAGTCCGCGTTCCATTGATGATCCGCCCACTGCACCGCACGTATGTTGTTGTTGTCAGAGAACCTGATGAGTTACTGTGCGGAGAGTACAAATGGGTGTCTCGATTTGAGGCGCCGTGCAACAGCACTCGTTGGACGGTTGAGCGCTGGGTGGAGCAGATGTCCAGGCTCCACGGCACGGCGTCCTAGAGATAGTGTGGCACTATTGCGACGAAGCTCAGCAGGTTGGATGCCTGCGAGGATTGGAAGGTTGTCCGCTGGTGTAGGACGCAGACATCCAGTCACAATTCGCAAGGCGTCGATGATGGTGGGCTCAATGAGGCGAGTATAAGCACTGCGGCACCAAGCAGGAGCGCAGTACTTTGCATTCGAATGGACCAGGGCTAGGGTAGCTGTTCGCAGTGTTGTTGCTCCAGCGCCCCAACTGGAGCCAGCAAGCCGCCTCAGGAGTGCGACGCGTGATGTTAGCTTCTTACGAAGTGACTCAAGGTGTCGGTGGTACGTGAGCGACCTGTCCAACGTTACTCCGAGGTATTTGGGCTCGGAGAAGAAGGGCAGATTTTCGTTGTTGATGTTGACTTTCAGCTCACGCTTAGCTTTCTTGTTGTTGAGATGGAAGACCGCCGACACCGTTTTCGTGGTGCTGAGCTTTAGCTTCCAAGTCTGGAGGTATTCACCTAGCGTTGCCATGTCCTTGTTCAGCGCCCCTTCCACCGACTGCCAATCTCCATCAGCATGCATGATTGCTAGGTCGTCAGAATAAGCATACTTTCTGGAGATGGTGGTTGCCAGGTCGGAGATGTGGATGTTGAACAGTAGGGGCTCCAGGACAGATCCCTGTGGGACGCCGTTCTTGAGGCGTCGTAACCTGCCCCTTTGGTCATTTCCCGTGGCAAGGGTAAAGCTGCAATTGCCAACCATCTCCATGATCATGTGGACCATGTGTCTATCAGGCAGCAATGGCAGCAGCTTGCAGGTGAGGTCGCGGTGCTATACGGTGTCGTAGGCTGCTGTGAGGTCGACAAACACAGCTCCGGCCTTTTGTATGGCTGAAAAGCTATCCTCGATGCCTTTCAACAGAGTGACCTGGTCTACGGCCGACCTCCCTGTCGGAAGCCCGCCTGCTCCTGTGGGAGCAGTGGGTTGATGATTGTTTCGACACGAGCGTAGATGAGTCTCTTGAGGATTTTATAGGTGACACACAGCAGAGATATAGGACAATAGCTCTTTGGGTCCCCCAGTGGCTTCTCTGGCTTAGGGATCGCAACTATTAGTGCTCTTCTCCAGATCTTTGCAATTTTGAGCTGGCGCATGCAGGAATTGAGGAAGTTACAGAATCAAGATTTAAGAGCCGACCTGGCGTGGAGTATGAACTCCGGGAAGATGGAATCCAATCCCGGAGACTTTCCTGGCTTCAGGCGTCTGAGGGCAATAGTAAACTCTTCCGGCCTGAAGGGTTCTGAGATACTGTGACCCTCAGGTGTTGGAATCTTCCATAGGTCGGACAGCTCTTTGTTGATGAGCCTGGTGGACTCGCGCCCGCCGTCTTGTGTGCCCCGTTCTTCACGAGTTGCGAGGCGATAGAATTTGCCGAGACGGGGCACAGGCGAGAAGGGCATCCAGACCTGCCAGTAAGTTTGTTGATTGCTCTCCACGCCTTGCGGCTTGAGTGCGAGAAGTCGATTGAGTTGACAGCTTCTTCCCATCGCTCCTGCTTCTTCTGTTGTAGTCGAGACAGCAGGGACGTGGCAGCTCTGTCAGAGGCAGTCCCCACTGGGGCTCCGATAAAATAGCAATAGAGGGTGTCGCACTCTTTGTCCCAGCATGGCAGATACTTCTTCCGACGGCCACGTGGGATACATTGTCTAGCCGCAGAAAGCAGGCTCTCGCAAAAATCCTGGTATGCCCTCTCAATGTCTGGTGTGTCCGGAGGTGGCAATCTCTCGACGGATTCACCTGTGAGAGGGCAAAAGTGCTTCCAATCGGCCTTGTGAAAGTTCCAACGCTTCACCGGATCGCTGTAGACAGGAACGTTGAATCTTGGTGGCGTTATGAGGGAGGGCCGGTGTTGTGACCGCGGGAACTTTCCTAGGACACGTCTGTCCGGCAGTCGGCTTTCATGGCCGAAACTCGAGAAGGCCAAGGCTGGTTTGGTGCTGACGTTTCAACGGAAACAGAAGAATCAGGCTGTTCCTTTGGATTGTACAACAGTCCAAGGTTGTTGGATGTTGTCCAGGAGTCCAGGCTTTTGCCATAACTTTCCTCTATTTTTCCTTGGAAACTGGTAGGATGCTTTAAGACGTGAAAGTCAACATATTCTACTATTTTCAATTGTTTCGGTGTTTGGACTGGAGATATGGGCTTTTGAAGGCAAAAAAGAGCCCCCTAAAAATCTTTTTTCCTTATATCTTCAAAAAATCATGTTTGTTTTTATTGCCTAAATTGTTCAGGGTTCGACTCACAAAGCTTAATGCACTCTATGGGCGGTTCCAATGTCTATGTTTCATTTATATGGGCATACACTGCAAAATAACTTTTCTTATAACATAATTGTTCAATGACTGTTATTTTCAGATCATGTTTTTTAAAGAGCATCCGACAAAATGAACTTTTTTCCAAAAAACATGTCAAGATTAGGTTTTTCAAAATATACCTTACCTCAATAAAACAACCCCCAAAAATTATTGAAAGTTCAGCAAAAGGAACATTAGAGATAGCGATAGCTCGCTACTATTTTTATTTAGTAGAGGGCACGGTAGGACCGCTATAAAATTTGATAAATAGCGGGAGTTGAAGCGCCGCTATTAATAAGGTAGCGGTTTCCCACCTTCGTTTGAAGTCTGCAACTAAAAAATCTCAACGTATTGCGTAATTTCCTTTCGCTTGTTTTACACTCCGATTTTTTATAAACCAATAAAATAATAAAATTGCAACTTAATGATTTTAAAGAATAAATATTTGAAATTAACTAAGCTAAACATTATTATGATTTGAATTTGTTTACAAGCCAGTACATTTTAATTACAGTAATTTTGAAACAGACTGAAACGAAACCTGTAGTTTTCCTAAAAAAACAACATAATTTCCTTTTAAACCATTCGTTTTTGCGTTGTTGTTCCTCATGCAGTAATCTGCATTAGAAAACGGAAGCGTGCAGAACATAACCAAATTATTCGCAAAGGTTGATCGATTGACAAAAATTTACTTTGCAGATTTTGATCCTGAGTATGACCATTTACGTGCCAGCGTTGTCACTGAATGCACTAACGCCAATCAAGCTGACGTGGGCAGTTGTTTCAACAAGTGCTGTTTGCATCATTTACACAACTCTGGTAAATGGTTACATATGCTAGAACTAAGCATAGATTAGTTTAAATTGATCACAAACTGTACCTCTGCTCCTAGATAAGTATGTGTTATTTAACGAAACCTTGAAAGGCTTTACATTTAGGTGGACACAGAACAGTGTAGCTTGTTTAACTGCGGGAGTAACTATCAGTACAATTTCAAAGCTGATCCAAAACATATTTTAAACAATTTGTTTCAACGTTGCCTCTAATCTCACAAAATATGCGTAGTGCAAGGGACCTGATTTTAACAAATGGACCTGAAAAAGGTTTCTTGCATGTTTTTAGTTGATGATCACAGTACTACATTCAGGTTGCTTTTACACCTTCTTCATTTACAGACTTTGTACTTCTTTGATAATTGCAAGTTAAGAAGCGAATGAGCATTTTTGTGAAAATTTTTTAATACCACCTTACAATTGACATGCGATCCGACCTGATTGTTTGATCGATCTACATGTCCGAAGTTACAGTCCATAAACGATAATCAACGTAAAGCAGGAAAACGTGTTGTTGAACTCAACAGGAACGCTAATGAACTTCATTCATCTTTAAAATGTCAACCGATTAGTTTTGCAGTTGATCGTTGCAATACAGAGCATTCTTAATGAAGCTAAACGCAACAGTGCTCATTTTCAGTATTTTCTAGCATGCACGTTATTTGTTTGGTGTAGCCTACTTAAGTAAGATTCGACTCATGACTAAATCAATTCAACAATTGGTATCTGGCGTCTGTTTAAACCTATTCTACTGACGTCAACCCAATGCGAACCTGAAACTGAATACAAGACAAAACTGAAAGCAAGAAATTGTCTCGTTCTTAAAAATACTTTCCAAAAAATAAATGAGTTTATTGTACAGAAGTTACATATGCACAAAAGATGATCCCGCACCCAATATGTTGCTTCTGCCTGCCTTTACCTTGCTGTTTTACAAACACGGCTTGTTTGTTATCGTATCGCAACTGTAATTGTTCTTGACACGCAATGTTACTTATTCATTCATTTTCACACCCACTTTTCATCTTGGGAGGGTCGCGGGGACAGTAGCCTTAGAAGGGCTTGAAATACCTCACGGTTTTCAGCAATCTCTGATAGTTCTGTTGGCTCCACACGAAGATGGGACCAAGCAAGCTTAGAGATGCTGTCACTCCGCCTGTTACTTGGTTGATCTGTGGGTCGCATCACATGGGTATAGCCAGCAGGACTTGGAGCCTCGCTAATGTCTCCGTGAACATTCTGGCCACATATTGAGGCCACTCTATTCGGAGAAGTGGGTCGACATTCAATGCTTTGCAAATTTCACAGCTGTGCGCTTTGTTGCGAGACGTAACGCGATGAATTCTTCGCAAAAATCGTATCTTTGCCGCTTGCATTTGAGGTAGTACTCCTGCAGTAATTACTCAAGATTCATGAGGAAAGAATGATGCAAATATTATAAGCTTTGCGCTGTTTCAAAACTCCCGTGTTGGGAGGTCAAACTCACACAGAAACTGCGTTTAACGCTCCGTCAGTGTTGCCAACCTTGCGGTTTTCCCGCGAATTTGGACTTGTTTTTTTGTGGATTTGCGTTTTTTTTTGAAGACGCGCGAGTTGCTTGTTTTTGGGCTTGTTTTGATTGGAATTTGCTTGATTTTTGGGCTTGTTTTTCATATTTCTGCATGGCGGATTTCTTTTTAATCAAATTTCATAGCTATTCTGCTCTTTGAAATTGCTGCAAAATGAAATTTGGGCGTGTTTTTGTGTAAATTTGCTCATTTTGGGCTTGTTTTTTCGGGTTTGCTTCCCTGTTTTTGTATTTAACTAACCTGCTGGTTTTATGTTTTTTTAATTTTCCTACCAAACGCACGCTGGGCTTGTTTTTCAGTTGAATTACCGATTTGGGCTTGTTTTTCACATTTGCTTGCTTGTTTTTACAAAATAGCTTGGCATCACTGCGCTCCGTGTATCTATCGCCTTATGCCTTCCTTCGCTCGTTAATACTACCTCAAGGTACTCTCGACCTGCTGTAGCGTACTTCGGTTTACTTGCAGCCCGCACTGGCTTGGGTTTCTGGGGAGACATGAAATCTGTTTTTAGTGTTAATTTTTTATTCCCGTATAGCCGCACGCAGCTGAAAACCGATGAAGTGCATGCTGAAAACCTTGTTCTGAGGATGCCAGCAGCACCAAATCGTAACAATTAATCCTGTCCCAGTTTCCAACAATCACATCTTCGTGGACTTGCCTGTGAATGTCATCTAAATCATAAGGACCAGGGGTTCCCAATCTTTCCCTGACCATGTACCCCTTCAGCATTTCGACAAATGAACGTGTAGGTCAACCGCTAAAATTGCTTATGACAAAAAGGCATAGCAAAATAACAAAATTCAACAGAATTTTTAATATAACTTTCAGATTTTTAGAAGTATAAAGATAAATATTCTTTGAGAATAGTTTTCACTGATATATGTATAAGTATTTGGATATAAATGATACACAAATATATTTTTGCCTTCTGTTGCCAACCTTTAATATTCCGCTTCAGCTAGGCAAACGTATCTCAGGTTGGGAGCTCCTGATATTCGAAGAGGAGTGATGACAGTACACATCCTTCGGAGTCTCACAACCACGACAAACAGTTGCGATGTAACTCTGCCGACGCGGTCACAAAACGTCTGAGCAGAATGCAGTGACTTTACGGCCAGTGAGAGGCGGCACTGAACACTATACTTATGCAACACCCCCAAAACTTCATCCGACGCTCACGGTGGTATTTTTTCTCCAGGTTTACAAAACATGCCTAGCTATCTGTGGCAAAGACATAAAAAGTGTCAAAATTTTGCTGGAGATCGAAACTTTTTCTGTATTAGGCTACTACGGATAGGAAAAACATCTCACTGATTATCTCTAGCTATGTTTCAATTATTTCGCAGCATCATTTCTCAAGGCACATGGCATACGCTTTCCAAGTGAGGCTCCCTAGCAGGGTCCATCGCTAGTTAGTGTATACTCCTTCCTGTACACGGCGATGATCACCTAAGTTTTTCAATCATTCAATACCCCTCAGAACATCATGCCACTTAATACATACGGGTGAGTCAAAGAACTCCTTCCCGTTTCAAAGCACATCAGGTGGGATTTAATCACAACTTGCAGCCTTCCCATACCTCATTGTTTTTAACACCTAGTAATACTTCGGTTGCAGTGATGGTACTTCCTTCCCCTAAACGCACCGCCTGTGTGTCAGATAATGCAAAAGTTACCGAGTTTAAAAAATTTATCAAATGCTCTCTCTATATTCCAAGGACGTCCTCCAAACTGCTGAGCAAAACGCCATTTTGATCTTTGATGCATCTTGAAAATGTCATATTTTTTGCCATGGAGACACCGGATGGTTTTCGATAATACTTTGTTGCCATGATAGTAACTGGAATCCAGTGGTAATAGGTTGACAGTTGTGCACATCTCCTGACGCATACATCAAACATTGATTGGAACAAGTCAGCTGAAACTATGAAGAAATCATTGATTAAAGCTTGCCTCAACAAATCTTTGCACCTATGCAAGTATCTAAGTTGGAAGAAAATGTTCACAAAGCGTAGCGTGTTGTTAGAGCAAAGTTGCAGGAACCTTCCATTGTCATTTGCGTCAGCAACACCAAATTGGCAAAACACGTCCTCCTATATCCTAACATCGTCCCCTACGTGTGCATTGAAGTCTGGTGCGTTTGGGCCGTATATCTGTATCAAACGCAACGAGCGGTTTAACAACTTCAGCCTTAAGTTACAAATCCTTCCTATTGGTGAAAATCCATTCATCAGCACAGCTTGCCAGCTGATAACTTACAATTACCCCTCATCGCATCCTGAACAAGATTTGCTGGCTCAACGCTAGAGAAGTAGATTTTTCACCCATTTTTCAGCACTACAGTGTTACAGCCACAACACATTATCGATCAGACACCAGCAACGTCCAAGAAATATTGTTTGGCTTCCTCGAACAGTTCGCGCTCTTTTATTGTTGGTGCTGTGCCAGTTCGTAATAATTCGCTTATGGCAAGGTTACCATCTTCCGGTGGCTTTCTAGTCTCTGCGCTGTCCTCATTCGTGTCCCCAGCAGGGTTTCCAGATTTGTTTTTTCAAAAAAAGGCCAAAGCTTAAGTAAGAAAAGGCCAAATCGGCCAACAAAATTGGTGAAAAAAGGCAAACACTCAATAAAAAATGGCCAAAAAATAGCCAAACCCTTCACTTGACAAAGCCAAATTTATTAAGATTTGCCTCCTCACAACTTAAATTCACATAAAAATACATCTTGTGTACTCACAGCACATTCACAAAAAGCAATTAATTTTAAAACTAATTTTCAGAATTTGTCACTTATGACAGAAAAATGCCAAATTTTTCTTCTTTTTCAAAAACACCCAAATAAAAGTGCCTGAAAAATCAACAGTTACTTTAGCATCATCACTCAAATTTTGAACACTTCAAAAGCAGAGCTTGCAGTTAGTTGTAACAAGTCAAAATGCATTCAGATACAAGTTCATTTTCATTTTGCACTGACATTGAATACGATAGCACTGCAGTGGCCAACCCTCGTCTTACGAGCCACATGCGGCTCTTTGTGCAGTTTCATGCGGCTCTTCCGTATTTATATACCAGAAGTCCCACTGAATAACATGCATAACAGTTACAATAAATGCCTTGTAAAGTTCTGTTGTTGTCATGTTGGTGGTGTGTGATATTTACAATAAATCTAGCTAACCAAAGGTATGTATGTGAGTGAGGAAGAGATGGGGTTATGTTCATGTGTGCAATGTACATGATGTGGCGCTTTGCTGTAACACAATAAGAAATGTTTCTCTTGGTCTCTGACTGGTTGGTCACCCCTGCGAAAGCAAGACACATAGGCCTATTTCTAAAGCACCTATGTCCAACCCGCGGCCGCGGACCGAGATGCGGCCCAGTCGAGGGTTTTGTGCAGCCCACTTTAGGTTTACGCTGTAATAAAAGTATCCTACAGTAGGCTACATACCGACAACCTGACCTTGTTTAGATCCTTTTCAATTTGACATTTTTGATGCAGGTGGTCCACAGAGTCACTTTATCACGTCTGTTACCATTGCAGTTGGATTCGAACACTTCAGTGCATTAGGTTAAGCTAATTTTAGCTTGCTAAGATCAAAGTAAGCCATTTTAATGTGCGTCCCTTATTGATATGTCTTTCTATGTACGACCCTGGTCAAGAGAGCGGCATACGTTTTGGCTCAGTAAGCCATTTGGATTGAACACAGGTTCTGAACGAATGGCCTCTTAATAAAAACACAGGGATTGTGGTCATAAGACATAAGGCTAAATAGCCAGCACTTGAATCCATAGGCAGAAAAAATATATTCACAGCTAGGTAGAAACTAGTTTTGTGTTGCTACAAAATCTCTCAGTAAAAAAATGACATGTTTCCCAGATCATTCGGAAATGAAGAAACATTTAATTTACAAATGTTAACTTAATTTGTCCATGTGTAAGCACCACTTGGCACGTAGTGAAGAGGCTGTTGCAGACATATAGTGGCAGCATAAAAAGAACTGTAAACACTGATTAGAAACACAGGCAGTTAGCAATATTAGGATAACAATATGAAGAGTATGTTTGGTTGCATGCAATATCAACCATATGGATTGTCACAAGTCATACCAAACCTGCCCTATCCCTATGGCCTTACAAGCCAAACAGCACGGATAAGCAGATATACGCACAAGCACAGCGGCTTGGCCTTCAAAGTGCAAGGTCTGCACAACGCGGCAAGCACAACCGCACACTCACACTACTGTACCTCGCTTTCACTTATAAATCACTACGTAGGGCGAAACGCACACACAGGGGACCAGACTTTCAAAAAAGGTATTGTTTTTGACAGTTTAGCCTTAAAATATGGACATATTTTCAAAAACGGCCAACAGAAAACATTTTCGGCCAAACGACCTTTGAAAAACGGCCAAAAAAGCCAAATGGCCAACCCAAAAATCGTACGGCCAACCAACTTGAAATCAGGGATGTGGAAGCGGCTATTTCGTCAATCGCTTCCTCTTCCGCTTCCACACCTATCGCTTCCGCTTCCACTGCTTCCGCTTCCAACAGAGCCTGGACTCTATCAGAGCCTGGGCTCTAACAGAGCCTGGACTCTATCTCATTTATGAACTTGCTGACAAGCATCACTATCAAAATCAGCAGCTTATGATTTATAAGCGCACATTACCAGTTAAAATGATCGCATAAGTTAGTATCTGTCAGCACGGTACTGCTGCTCTGCTCTTACAAAAACACAACCTAGAAAATTGTCTTCAACAAATCAATGCAAACAGCACTTACAACAACCTGACTTTAGTGGTTCTTAACCTTTCTACCCACTCATAACCCTGAGCTTTCGTTAAATTTTCTCATACCACCCCTTCTCTGAAATCAAGTGGTAATTGATACACAATTCATTGCAACGATATAACAATACAATGAAGTTACAGTAAAGTACACCAACAATCAAACATGGCTCTGTTGTTTTTTTCAATGATCATGCTGCAGTGAGGCTCTTTATTTGAGGGCGCCACTCGCATGTCTTCATCGGGCTCTGAAAGATTTCTGGCCTTACTTCTGAGGTGTGAGAGAGTTGAGAAACTGCTTTAACATAATTTATTTGCTGCAAACGGCACAAGTACTTTCAAAGCTGCCTTTGCTAACTGCGGAGAAGCGTTGAGTTGCATGCACCAGAAAGTATCTAACTGCATTAAAAGGAAACTCATTTAAATTTTTCTACTGGCTTTTATTTCAACTGGATCTTCCATCATTCCACCACTGTCATCCGTAGGATATAGGTTCAAAATAAATGGGTCTTGCATCCAACAGTGTGAAACACAAATCCTGCCTGAAAGTATCTGTGGAAGGACTGCCGTATAACACCTGTAAATGCTTCTATATTTCAATGACAATGGATTAGGATATTTTTTCATTGAAAACTACACCAAGTTGTAGAAAAGTAGCATAGTTGCCTGATCAAATGAGACAAATACGGCTTGAAAGTTGATTAGTGAAGGCAGTCATCTTTTCCCTAGCTTTGATCATGTTCATTGCCGTTCCCTGGATGGAGGTGTTAAGTCGTTGAAGTGGCTGAATATATCTGAAAGGTAGCCAATGCGAGAGTCATAATGAACGCGTTTTCAAGGTGCTGTGCTATGCCACTACCTCCGTGTCTCAGAAACTGCTCGATTTCTTTGCGCAGCTCACGAACACGAATAAGCACTCGAACACAGAATAGCAACGACACTTTCGTGTAGTAAAGAACATTGTGCTGAGCTTAAACTTCCTTACAAAAAACTCTGAACAGACCGTGATTCCAGGTGCGGCTTCTGACAAAGTTTACTGCACTCACAACAATCGACAACACATCTTTAAAATTTTCAGGGCGTGCAGACTATGCCTAAAATGTTGGCGCTTCGTACTCACTTTCGGTGTTTAGTACCCCCAAGGGGTACGTGTACCCCCGGTTAAGAACCACTGCCTTTGCCTAACAAATATCAAACTACTGTAAATTGCATAGCGTAGGCTACCGTTTAAGGTTTCTTCAACGTGCTTTGATTGTCATGCATTTTTACGTCAAAATAATGCTATAATCAAAATTCTAGAACGCAAGGGTTTGGAAAAACTTTTTTTTAATCTCAAATGCTTTTCAGACTAAGTTGGCAAACACATGTGTACAGTAATATCTATGTTAAGTTCGCACCCGTTTAAGTTCGCATCCCAGTTTAGTTCGCACAAAGCTTTGAAAATATCTGGATTCAATTTTTTCAGCAATTTATTGGCATTTACAGCAAATCAAACATGACAACTGGTCATAAAAATGTTAAACACGAAACATTATGTTGCTAAAGTTACGATTTGATATAATTGTTTAACAAGTTCGTTTGCTTTCAAAATGGTTAATGAAGGTGGAAGGGGCAGTTTGCTCAATGCATGTTATCAATACAAAGAAATAACTTACTATCCAGCTCTGTTAATCTGTGCACAGACACACTATATTTTGTGTGTGTGTGTGTCTTCAGACATTAGGGCAAATAACGTTTGCACATAAATTCCCGCTTCGCAGAGGCTTTTCTACAACAGCCTCACTCCGTATTGTCGTGCGATTTTTCGTTAACTTGGATCAGTTGGATGATTTAACTAAAAAATGACTCAATTAAACGCTTGGCTTTGCCTAACATTGTGAAGTGAATAGCATAATGTAAGTGAATACTGTATGCCTTGCTGAAAAGAAGAGTTAGCTTCACTCAAAGCATCAAACAATCTTCAAGCATTAGCCCTAATGATCAGCATCTGTTTGCTAAGGCAGTTAAAAGCACAACTGCTAAGTTCGCACCTACCACATAAGTTCGCACAAACAGCTCAGATTCAAGTTGCGAACATAACCGGGAGATTGCTGTACTTTCAAACTATTACCATTTTAGTAGAAAGCAGCCAGGTTTGAAAAGTCAGCCTACGATAAAATCGGTAAGCTGCAGGATGACTTGGCCTTCTATGAAGAACGCCATGGATGATAGTTATGCTTTATCTCATTCTCTCACGCTACTGATATCGCACGTTCATTCAGACTTATTGTGCAACTTCACCGTTTAATCCACAATGGCAAAAAAATTTTTCGCCAAGTTACTCTTCAAGTCAAATAACCTATGTGGAAGCGGAAGCGGTAGAATTTTCGCGTTTCCACTTCCGCTTCCGCTTCCACAGAAAAAGGACCGCTTCCATTGCTTCCGCTTCCACATCCTTGCTTGAAATACGGCCAAATTTCTAAAATTTGGCCGCAAAACGCCAATCTGGCAACCCTGGTCCCCAGATGCGCACCAGGCGGAACTTGAAGCCTCCATTTGTGGACAGCTGATCAGGGGGCTTATCGCTTATTTTTCCACCGGCCCTTCTGCTTAAAGCCCGAACGCATTTCTTGGTCACGCGCGCAACGACAGATGCGCAATTGTATTGATTGATTTTGCGCATTTCATGATAGCAACTGTCCAAAGTATACCATTGGACAAACCGGTCCCTTCATTTGCACAGCAACATTTGCAATATCAAGGTGTACTACGGGAACACATTGCTGCTGGCAGCCCTGGCACATTTGTGTAGAAGAGGCAATGTTTCTTTGAGTTTACTGCAAGCGTAGACAACCAGACATGCGCAATCAACACTTGAAAAATCATTTTCCTTAACGGGACAAAGAGAACCATAGGCGTAGCCAAGGGGACCAAAGAGGCCATGCCCCTCAAATTTTTAGAAAATATAGTCATTTTGCCCTTTGAGTGGCGTTTTTCCAAACAAAATGGTCTTATTCGCCTACGTTCAAACATTTTGGCACCCCCAAAATTTTTGGGCTGGCTACGCCACTGGGGAGAACGATGTTTTTGGTATTTATTACCACACAACCACGAAATGTTACCTTCGCAAATTATTTGCATAAGCAGTGTTAATTGCACAGCGCGATTGTATTTACAGCTCAATGTTTTGGTTTAAGGTTTGTTTATATTAAACATCCTGTTTTGTTCCCATAGTTTCCTCCGGAGCAGTGTTGCATCTTTTTAGATTTTTTGAAAATGAGAAAAAACTTTCTTTCTGAAAAATCTCGTGGAATTATTTACAAAAATAAGTTTTTCATTTACGCTATGCAGTATTATGTTTCAGGGAGGAATGAAGGCGGTGGTATGGACTGATACGTTGCAGACCTTCGTCATGTTTGCAGGAGTTCTATCTGCATGTATTAAAGCGACTGTAGAGGTTGGAGGAGTGAAAAATGTTATCGAAGCTCTTCAACGAGGACAACGAAACACGTTGTGGAAGTAACAACTCTGTTTCACATTATAATTCTACCACGATATCTAGTTCGTGAAATGAAATGACAATAATCTGGCTTTATCAGATATCATGCCTTAATAATTTCCGTGGTCACTGATTTGCTGTGTGGGAAAAAAGCAATTATCATGTCGTGTGTATAAAAAAACGTTTCAACAAATGAATAAAAGCACAAAATCGTGTAGTTTCCATAATAGCTATTATAATTATCCATCATGCTTGACTATGTGCTTTAGTTATGCTACTAATAGGCATAGAATTGTCAACCGATTATTACCGGTTCCCTTTCAAAACAGATCATTCCAAACAGGCTAGGTTCATAAATAAAACCTGTTCATGACAGACCCTTTAGTAACAGACCACGACCATATCAGACCGCGTTAATAACAGACCAGATAATAACAGACCACTTTAGTTTAGCCCTATGGCTCTTTTTTGGCCTTTCTCTAGGATAGACTGGCTCCTTGCAAGAATTATATCTGACCAGCCTGTGTCCTGCCTGAGAAACCATATTTTTTCACTTTTTTGACTAATTGATTGCAGATTTTCACCAAATTCCCATATTTTGAAGTTTTTTATTATGAAATTTTGTTACGATCCTAAGAGTTTCTGGGTTAATGTGAAAGTAAGATCATCAGAATACCTGTTACTTGCTGCAGTTGCAGATGAGGCAGTAAGAAGTCTGATGTTCCCTAACCTGCTGTTATTCTGGTGGTGCACGTGTTTCTTGGTTTTGTTCAGATTGTTGTTGATCGCTTTAGCACTTATCGAGGATTGTAAATTTATCTCAGTTTATAGCTATACATGGCAATTAAGTTGTTCTCTTGCAATCTTTCATCACGCACTGTTTTGCTGTTGCGCTACAATTTTGATTGAGGAACATTGCCATTTAATAAATTGCAAATATTGTTGCGATCGGAAAGCCCCCACGGCAAGTGCGCAAAGCTTCACACTGTGGCAGCAAGCAACAATAGAGTTCACATGCCATGATAACTCTATTATTGCTTGTTCTCGCCACGTATATATGAGTGTTGTTTTTCGCGCACATCGCGTTCATGGTGAATCACACATTCAACGCAACACCAACGGAGAGGTTGCAACAGTATGGGTTCATATGACTTTGTAACTGCTGATAAATTTGGAAAAAAATGGTTGGCCTATTTTTGGCTCCTTGTCTTAGAATTTGGCTCTTTTTTGGACTAGAATTCGCTCCATGTCATAAAGTAGATCTGTCAACCCTGGTATGTGCCTTTATAATGCAAAAACAGCATTGCAGTTTCAGCCAAGCCAGCAGAAATGCAGTTTACTTCAGGCTATTCCTAGGCATTCCGTTATTACTTTGAAAGTTCACAGTATGATAAGGGAGACAATTTAATTGCGTGAATAAGGTGGTAGTAAGCACTTTCGGTGTAGCTTTAAGTGACTTTGTCTGCGCAGGCTAACAAGTGAAAAGATAACAGTAGGGGAAGTGTGAGACCTACGAGAGAGTGGGACCGAATGAACACTTGAATAGTGCGCCACCTATTGACGCTGTTACCTTGGATTTTGTGTGTTAAAGCGAGGTTGCTTTCGCCTTCCTTTTTCTGCGAAGGAAGACAACGTGCTAGTGTAGATTTTGAATTTATGCAGATTTTTTACTTTTTAGGGTGCAAATCGTTCTTGCGAGGATCCGCTTCCTAAAATGTTATGAAATGCATGAGCTAGGTTTAACACGTTGATAGTAATTTGCTTGGGAAAGAGTTTATTTCGCTGTTTTGTTATTTTTATCAGTCTCATTAACTCAACTGCTTTCCTTCCATTGTTGATTTGTAAAAAGTTTCGATCAGGGACCAATAGAACGATCTGTTCCATTAGTCCTTTGCTTATTCTCGACATGTTTTTCATGCAGAATTATGCAGACATTTCAACCAAAAACAACAATAGGTGGTTGTTTTCTGAATGCAACCACAGGGCGTTTAGAGATATTCATGAAAAGACATACAGGTTCAGACAAGCATCTAAAGCAGGGCTACTCAATTATTTCAAGCAAAGGTCCAGTTACAAAAGTAAAAAATTGTTAAGGTCCAGTCACTTCCATGAAATTTTGCAAATGTACCATTTCTTCGATTTTTCTAGCCAAAGCATGAAATGAGAATATACTACGGTTATGCATATTAGGCCTACATGCATATACAAAATCGAGTAAATGGATATGAGTATTAACAGAAGTTGTCAACCTTATTTATTTTTATGCTGGTTGGAGAAATGGCATTTTCTACTTCTTTTAGTTGGAATTTTGGTTCCAAGGTAGTGATAACAAGCCAAATGCAGTGCTGAAGGTTTTAATTTGTCATACAGATGCAAAGCATGTTCTTTATGAAGTTTATATTGGAAAACGCGGAGTCACACAAGTAGGTAGACCAAAACAAAATGAGAATTTCCGCGGCTAATTTGCGAAGAGTGGGACAATTTTTGGAGATCCCTTACTTTTAACAAAAAGTTAATTCTCAGATGTGCAGTCACAAAATATTTTTTACAGCTACGTTCCCTCGGAATTGATTTAGCTCCAGTGTTCCCTCTAAGAAAATTTTAAACCAAGCAAAAGTTTATTTTAATGAGCAAGAATATTTCTGTTAGCCGAATTCCAAATCAATTGCAAACTTTTTGAACTACTATAATAAGTATAAAATCTTATCAAAATACAAACAAAGCACCCATATCATTCAAATAGCTTCTCGTTTTGAAATGTTGCAAGTGCGTGAGAATTTCACTGTGCAAATGGTCTGGTGGCATTGCGCAATTGCCCACCTTAGGGGGAACACTGATTAGATCCAGTTGAATTTTGACTGCATCCCAGAGTTGTAAGTCGGGGCCAGATTTCTCGGGTCAGGCTGGGTTTCAGTCTGGGTTCGGGCTTAACTTCGTCAAAACGTTTCAGGTGATTTTGGGCATGCAGACAAAATTTTTCGCAACGACGGACACTTGTGTCGCCAGTTACTAAAAGCAATCGAGTTGAATAAATCTTCAATAAAAAATGATTACTTGCGAATTATTTAGTCATGTTTATTTTACTACGCCACCAGTATCCCTCAGTTGCGCATATCTTGTCTCACTAGTTGAATTTTGCTTTCAGGGCCTAAATCGGGCTTCTAAAATAAATTTCGGGATCAGGCTGGGTGTGGGTTTATGCTTTCGAGCCAGGTTCAGGCTTCAAAATGAGGCCCGTTTACAACTCTGCTGTGTCCACCCATTTTCATGTATCTATTTCTTCAGTTGAAAATTCGGTAATGTCTGTCAACAAGAAAGGGTTTCCAAGAATCTGCAGCAACTGTTTTCAAAGAGAAAAGTCGCCAAATCGTACCGCAAAGTTGGTAATCAACTTTTCAATAAATTAAACATCCATGACATCTTTTTTCCCTTATTTTGCTTCAAAAGTCTCGGAAAATGATCAAGCTCACTTTGAATATCGTGGTTAACAATTTATAACTTTTTCTGAAAAGCAATGAAAATAGAATGCTTTACTCCTCGTAGTTCAACATTCCAGTGGTTGTGGTGCCACATTATGTCAGCCAAAAATCCAACAGTTTCCAGCCACTTTATGAATTGGTAGAGCGCTCCAGGTGCCATCAGTCATGCGCAAACGCTTCACTAAAGCATCAAATTTGAATTTCCTTATTATTGACAAACAATGCAATTCAATCAAGGCAAGGAAATGGCGTCATTGCCATTTTCTTGCCTTGATTCTATTGTTTTTACCAGGATAGACATTGCCATAGACATACTGGAAGGCATTTTACTGATGGGGGAATTTTGCCCTAAAAATAACAATTTGCCCTAAAAATAAACAATTTGCCCTGAAACTAACTTTTTTAGTTTAATCCGAATGGAGGCTGCAACCTCTTGTAAATCTGTTCTATACAGTGGAATTCGGCTTCGTCTGTAACATAAATTCGCCTATAACGTCACATTTTGTTCGGTCCCGATCGTATATTTTACATGCATTTCAATTCGCTTATAACAGTTGTTTTCAACCTGGGGGTCGTTTGCTTATTTTCTAGGGGTTAGAGAGCTTCTAATAAACATATTCATGATTACTTCTAGATGTTATATTTCTTATGTGGAACCGCTTTCTGTCGTAGGAAAGATATCACCTGGAAAAACTTTTTCATTCAAAATTGTTTCAAGTGTGGTTATGACCATCACTAAGTATTGAATGTGATTATGACCATTACAAAGTTTTGAGTGTGATTATGGCCATTACAGTACTGTTGGGTTTGGCAACGCACGAACAACTTCGTGACGTAAGAATGTACTGTATTTGTAAATTAGATATCTGATTGCGGTAGCTAACTTGGGACTTATTCTCGTTTTCAAGGAGTTGTGCTGTGGAGTGATTTGTGTATGGCACGGGCCTCTCTCACTAATGCTGCCACGTGCATGAATTTAATAAATGAGTCTTGTTCAACATAGTGATATCGTACGACAAGTTATTTTTTAGTCATTGTGATTTTCTCTTTTGCAAACACAACTGCGTTTCATATGACTGATTGGAAATTTTCGGAAGAGGGTTGTTAGGTTAAATTGGGTTACAAGATGGGTCGCTGCATGAAAAACGTCGAAAACCACTGCGTTATAACGTCAATTCGGCAATAACGTTCTTTATGCAATCCCCTAGAGCTAGAGGTGCCGTTATAGGCAAACTCTGTAGTTACCTTGCTTGTTATTAACTCAAGGATTGGTCTAAACTACACACTGCATTCACAAAACCAACTTCAAAACTTTCCTACCTCAGTCAGCTATAATTTGATGCTAAAATCAGTGCTGTAACAGATAACTGAAGAGTGCTAAAAAACGCACGAAAAACCTGGTAATTGTATATGCACCTGTTACCTGTTAATCAAAAAAATCTATCATCTTAACTTAACACCCTGCACCTCTACCCAGCGCAAACTCGAAAACGAACAAAGAAAGAGTTACCGAATTCTTAGATCAAGCTGTTGACCTACTGACATTGGATTATTCGATTTATACAGGAAACGAGGGCTTGGTCCAAATCAAAGTCATTATAACCAGTCACGTCTTTGGTCCAGATTACACACTACACTAACCCAAATTACACGGATCACCTCCAAGTGCGTATACAATGAATACACTGTACTGAAAATCTTTTCATCGTTCAGGATTTTTGAGCAACTTGCGCTTGCCCTGCAAAACAGAGTTGCCCTGAAAATTTTCACTGTACTGAATATATATTTCTTATCATTCAGGGTTTTTGATAAACTTGCGCTTGCCCTGAAAAATAGAGTGTGCCTGGAATTCACTGTATTCGATATATATTTTTATCATTCAGGAATTTTGAGTAACTTTAAGCTTGCCCTGAAAAACAGAGTTGCCCTGAAATTTTTCACTGTTTTAAAATATTTTTCATCATTCAGGATTTTTGAGCAAGTTGCACTTGCCCTGAAAACAAAGTTTACCCTGAAATTTTTTAAGCCGGTGGGTTTGCCGACCCCCGACTCGTACGCCTATGGACATTGCAATGACATGCGATTGTTAAACAATTATGAAGAAGCAATTCTTTTGAACCAGAATAACAAGGACAACTTATGTGCGCTCTGCAAGATAGCTAAACAACAGCTTGATCGATAATTATACAGCTTGAGCTAACGACTAGTTAATGGCTCAGAAGCACGGGTAAAATCGCTAGATTTTAGGATAAACACTTTTGTATATAGAATACAACTTTGAGGGGCTGACGAGGTCCGGACTTCACTATCCAAAGGTCCGGATTTGGACCGCGGTCCGCCATTTGAGTAGCCCTGATCTAAAGTGTGTGGAATTCCAACATAATGAAGAAAGCGACTTTGAACTAAGTTACATGTAACGGTCCAGAAAAATCAAGAGGCGATTCATTTTTCCAGACTTGGTAGAGGAAGCTTCTAGCTTCTGTATCTAAACATGCTATTCGAAAGGTCCAACCTCCACCTAATCCAGTTACCCAAACCAAAAGGATCTGGTGTCTTTAAATCTACAGCGGAAATGTCTTTCGTCTAAGGAAAACATCTGCTTGATTTGACTGACTTTCGTTTTTTCATGCGTTGTTTTCAAAAGGGTTTTGTAATTCGTTTTCAAATTTCCGCGTCATATTAGCTTGTTTAAAAGCTTTTTTTTCTGTTTTCGAACATTTTTCTGCAGAATGCCTGTGGATTTAGTCATATGATCACGCAAGGGTAATTTCATTGCTTTTTCTGCGTCTTGGTATGAGTTTTAACAAACGAAAATTGTGACACAATCATCTGGTGGGTGCACTTGCACAATAAAAACGTTTGAAGGGCATTTGTACTTTTTCTTTATGAGCAGTGTCAATTTTTTTACTCGTATTGATCTGTTGTTCCAAAGGTTCTGAGTGGTGTTTCTGCGATCCCAAGGGTGTGGGACCAATGGAACAAACTCTCAAAAATTTAAAATGGACAAAACTAAGGAAGGGCGCCTTTGATCTGAACATTTTTTCAGAGTTAGTTAATCTAAAACCTGTCTATACAATGAAACAAACACCAATCAATTTAGAGCAAAGTAATGCGAAATATTGCCGAAAAGCAAAATCCATTCCATAGGTCCCACACTTCCCCTAGTTGTTCTTGTTTCATTGCGTGTGTGCCTAAAGCACATAAGGTAAATGAGTAAGTCAACAAGAAAGAGTTGAACGAGATTTGATTCAGGTGACAACAACATAATATTCTATTTCTTCGTTTCAAGTTTGGTAATGTCTGTTTTGCTTCATGAGCCAAAAGTTTGCTGGGGTTATTTTGACTTTAGTTGAAGCAGATTGGTTAAAGTGGTCACATGACAATACGACACAAAGAGACGGGTAAGAGTTTTACATGCAGTTCATGCAACGCAGACAGGAAGGCACTACCTGCTTGCCCGAACTAAAACCATGACATAATTGTCCATATGGGATAAAGCCAAAATAGCTCAAGCAGTGTTTTTGTCTCATGAGGCAAAAATATATATTGCTTTCAAGTTTTTCGGAGTGTAAACAGTAGTCAGAGTGTAAATTTACAATGAGCTGGAGTCACAATTTTGAATAGGAGCAGGAGTCTAAGAATGAGACTCCGATCAACTCTGCGGTGATTGGAATTCCGAAACATGCAAAAACAACCATAGAACAAACAAAATCAACGTCTATTTTTCTCGATCGATTTTTCGTTGTTTATATGAATATACGGAAAGTACAAACGCTTAGTCTAAAATGTAAAAGTTTTTTTCTGACACTGATATTTGCAATATTATATTCAGTTGCGCTTCGCCTAACTCGTGTTTTGTTCAAAGCTTATTTCCAAAAAAAGAATTGTTGGATTTACAGTAGCATGCCATTGCCCAAGCATTGGCATACTAAAGGGGTATTAAAGGAACAGACGAATTATTATAAAATACCCTGTGTTGAGTGGTAGATTTTGAAGCTTATTGTAGTTTATACCTAACTCAATGTGACAGTGCAGAGAATAATAATCAGTGCCAGTATGTTGCGTGAATTCACAACTGAAATTTCCACTGTTTCAGTTATCGATGGATATTCTGTGTTACATATTACAACTGCCAAAAAAACGAATATAAAACCCTTAGTCAGAAAAAAAATCTGCCAGGGTTTTGAAAAACAGAAGTTTTATTGTTTCCACTTGTTTTGTTTCTGTAATGTGGATGTTGCTAATTTTGTTCGCAGATAAAGGCAAAAGGGAAAATTTGTCAAAACCAGCCATCCGTAAAAGTGAAAAATTGCTCCCAATGTGCCTGAAACTTTTCATTTACCACAGTCAATCTCTAGTTTTAACTATTCCATTATTTTTAGTTTCAATATGGATCCAACAATTTTTTACACATTCTGGACAATCATGGTGGGACTGGGAATAAGTTGGTGTGGATCAATAAGCATCAACCAACAAGTCACCCAGAGATACCTTGCTTGCAAATCTGTGAAAGATGCCCGGATGTACGTGTTTGCTTTCTTGATTCAGTTTATTATAAATGGTTGCTTGTTAAAATAAAACCATGAAGTTACCTGGTCTGGAATTTGCTCTGAACATTAAGGATTGCAGTGGACGATAGCATGTTTTTCCGTTGACGTCCTCTCTTCACTCTTTTACCATATCGCTATTTGCCCTGTTTTGCTCGCATATAACCTGCCAGCAGGTTGTGCTAGAGCTGTGGTTCCCAAACCTGCTGGAGCTGTTACCCAAATCAAGGTATCGATTATATTTTATTACCCTCAATAAAATTTTTTCGCATTTCAGGTCGAAAATTTCTTGTTGCAGTTATCGCTCATAACACAGAACAACAATGTGGTTTTGGTTTTGCCTTACCCTCCGAAAAATCGCATATCACCCCACGGGGGCAATTTACCCCCAGTTTGGGAACCATTGTGCTAGAGAGTTGTTCAAACCCTCTGAAGATCCTGCACGTCTGGTAGCTTCGATTAAAAAACTTGGAAAGTTTTGGATTGGAGTTTTTTATGTGTGACGTCACAATGGTGGTAGGTTTAGGATTGTTATCCCACTCTGGGTCCCAACGCTAAGGGGCAATTCTTTGTTTCTTTAGAGACCTTGATTGCCTTTCTAGCGTTTGTGGTTCAAAAGTTATGGCCTAAAAAATAAAAATAAAGTAATTCCCTTGGTAATTCCGGTGGGACGAATTAATCATTTTGTGTTTTTTTGGCCATAACTTGCCAACCACAAACGCTAGAAAGACAATCGCGAGCTTTGAGGATGCGGAATTTGGCGTAGTTTTTTCTAAAGACTCAGATTATAGCCTAGTTTCCAAAAAAACTTGAGTCAAAAAATTCCATCTAGCGGTCGGTACCCAGAGCTCTGTAAACTGGACCAAAATGGCCTAAAAACCACCTACATTGTGACGTCACCCACAAAAACTCAAATCCAAAACTTTACAATTTTTTTTAAATCGAAACTGCTAGACCTGCCACATCTTATAGTTCTCTAGCTCAATTGCGTGGCGAGTTCTGTTGGTGCAAAATTCTATAAAAAAGTGGCGCAAGTGGTAGTTAAAGGGTTGATTGCTGATTTTTCAAAAATAAATTGTCATGTATATACGTACTCACATAACGTTTTCATACATTGCGAAGCTCTTTCCTTTTGCTGGTGCAACGATTTCATTCGTACAAAAGTCATTTTATGGTTCTGAAGTAAGTTGCAAAAAGTGTAGAAAAAAATTGTTAAACCTTTGAGGATGTTATTGCAGAATGAGTGAAATTTTACCAATTATAATACTTTAATTTTTGATCAGATGCCTTGTGCGTGTTCATGTCTATTTTTATTGGGAGTTACTTTTCTGTTATGATGTGTTTATCTACTTAAAAATGAACAGTGCCAAAAATAAGTTTCGATTTTTATTTCTCAGAGCTGCTGTGGTGTCATACATACCGACGTTCATCTTCTTCTTATTGTCGGCACTGACTGGTTTGATCATGTATGCCTATTTTGAGGGATGCGATCCAATGAAAGCAGGAACGATTGAAAGACCAGATGATTCCATTATTAGTGATCAAAGTTTTCCAAGACATACCCGGAATGGCCGGTTTATTTGTTTCAGCTGCTGTAAGCGGAGCTTTAAGGTACTGTTGCGATCGAAAATCCCGAGCGGCATGTCCGCAAAGCTTCGCACCGTGGCAGCAAGCAACAATAGAGATCATGCTCGCAATCTCTCTTACTGTTGCTTGCTCGCACTACATATCATGGTGTTATTCTTCACGCACACCCCGTTCGTGGTGAATCACACAATCAACGCAACACCACCGGAGAGGTTGCAACAGTGCTTTTGATTTGCAGATGTGTTTCATGTTAATTTCCTACCTTCAGTTTCCACCTTAAGTAAGACGACGGCTAACTGTAAACCTATAGTACAGTGTGCGTATTGGTCGTTCCCGATTATAACGTCTTTTCAGTGCCGAACCACAGCACGCTGGATATAGATTACAAGCACAAAATTGCTCTATCAAAATTCATAATACTTTGTGGCATGGTTGTGATGGAGCTGAAAGACAAGGCAGTTTACCAAGGGTTATTTGAAATACACTTGACCTCAAAAAAGAACAGCCTAATGTTGATAAAGCTTGTTTTTAAAATTGTGGATTGCGCGATGCTGTCTCAGAATTACTGATAAAATATAATCTCAGCTTAGAAAAACCATGTCTATCGAAAGGAATTTTTTCACAGTCAAGAATCAAACACTACGACTTTATCAGAGTGTGTAGGCATCACCTGGCGTGCGAAGTGCATGAAATATAAAATAGAATTAAATAAAACCCACAAACAGCAAAGCTATAGCAACCAAAGGAAACTAATTACAAAGAAAGCAAATCCCTGCTCAACTTAGTTTATATTTTGGTTTTAGCATTCTTTTGGTTTTCAGAATGTTTTTGTGCTTTTGCGCTCTCCAGAGTATTTTCTGGTGATTTAGGGTTTTGTTTTCTTTATCCACATCCGGATTTACCATCATTTCTCAATTTGTTTTCTGAGTGTTAGTTAGTGGGCCGCACACAGTGGCCAGATGGCACCTTTCAGCAACAGTAATTTTTCCCTCTGGCTCAAACCTCTCGTTACGCCACTGAGTAAGTGATATGACATGCTTGAAATAATACATGCCACGCGGTGGGTCTGTGCAGGGTCGCGTCGGTTACAGGCTTACAAGCAAGCCGAAGTAAAGGCATACCAAAACCTTCAGTTACATAGCAAGACTGCGTTAAAATCATACAAGCTCGACATTGGGCGAGATCAAAATCCATTATATTTCAATGAAAGCTGAAGACGTCTGCTCAGTGGACGAAACGTATAATCCTTGATGTAAAATAATGCGTAAAATAGTAAAGTATTACCTTTCATAAACCAAAACAAACAACTCTGAAATACCAAAAGAACACTGCGATAATCAAGCAAAATCCAGTCAACAGAACAGTGCCCTAACATAACATCAATGAAACGCTCGGGACTAAACTCAAGACACTTGGCAATCAATGACGTTAGCAACACACCCACAGCAGGCGCAATAAGCACACTAGTGATCACTTTACTGACGCTGTATAACACTTGGTGAACGCCATTCACTCTGATTCTTTACTGCGAAAGGAACCGTTTCCGTAGATACTATAGGAAGACGCAGTTATTCCGCAGGCCATCGCTATCTCGATTTAAAGTGGTAACGAGCTGATTGGTATTAAAAAAAACAAATTTCCATTATTTCAAAAGTGCAGAACGGTTACAGGTGCAAGCGTACGTATCCTGCTAAGCCAATTTATTATTATTTCAGTACCGTTTCATCCGGAATTAATTCCGTCGGAGTTTTGATTTTAGAAGATTTCGTTTTGAAGAATTGGCCTAACATCAAACCATCGCTGCAGGTTACAATCAGCAAGATAATGGGTATGCTACAGTTCAATAACGTTTGCATCTTTTTATGAACTTAATTTATTGAATGAAATGTAGTTGAGCGTTATGAGTTACTCATACAGTACTTCGTAGCTAAGAGCAAATTTGCGAAGGAAAGAGCAGAATATTCGAACTTACGAGCTTCTTAGTGAAAATGACATGAACCTACATGACTTCGGTGAAATCTGACTTGGGTGGTGTAAATGTAATCGTGTAATTATAAATGTGTACGGCACTGGCGGTAATCATAAAAGTCAGATTTTATTCATGTTTGTTTTCACCAGAATACAAAGCATATTTGTACGCTCTGATGCAACTCTTTTACAGTGACAGCGTTTGGAATTCTCTCAATGGGATACGTGTTATGCAGCCAGTACACTGACACAATTGTCCTTCAACTAGGATTTTTAATATAAAATATATTTGTACCCTCGGATGCAACTCTTTTGCAGTGGCTGCGTTTGGAGTTCTATCAATGGGATACGCTTTATGCTTCCAGTACATTGACACAACAATCCTTCAAGTAGGATTTATAATAACCGGCAGCCTTGGTGGTCCGATGTTGGCGGTATTCACCTTGGGTTTGTTTACACCATGGTGTAACGCAAAGGTAAAGTAACTGTACATGTGCGATTATTATCTGAGACGAGGCTGTTTATTTTAATTTGAATAAGTTTCATCAGCTCCACATCACGTTTCGTCAACAAGGGAAGAGGGATGGTAAAAATGCCTAAAATAACACAACTCCTAATTTTAAATTTTAGTTTTACGGAAAGCTTATGCAAATCATGAAAAGAGTAAAATCGTTAAGCCGGGGTTAGCAAATTAGGGTCCAGAATCCCCCAAAGACTCCATGAGATAACTTTTGAGTTGTCTGCGAAAGAAAATTGAATCTATATCGAAAAATAGGTAATAGAATCCTTAATCTTTTCAGGCATCAATCACTTTTCGCAAAAAAAGTAAAGTGCAATATTATTTTGATTTGCTTATGATCGCCTTTGGACTTGCATACTTTAAACTACTTTTATGCGTTTGAAAGCTTTGCATAAAACCATGAAAAATATTGGTGTAAAACGATGAAAAGATTGCAATGTTATGCATCTGTTAAACAATCAGTCCGGAATTTGAAGTCTTAAATCGCTTTGAACAGATGTTTGTTTCTATCTGACCAGGTTGTTAGATTTGTGGGTTGCGGAGTAACAAGGAATGAAATGTACCATATTCACGTTTGGCGATGGGTGTCCGCCGATTCCACCACCACACAAAGTTTAAGCAACACTGTTTTAGGGGAAGGATGAATTGCAGCTCGATGTGCCACTGTGAAAGCAGAAAATGCACGATAAATCTAGTGATTGAATTCGTCAACTAAAATGTAGGCTATACAAAAGTGTTTAAAACCAGTGCTTCTCAAACGGGTACCACTTGGCTCAACAAGGGAGGAATTTTTAATACCTGGGAGGAAATTTTTTCCAGAAAGGAATTGGGGAGAAAAATCTGTGGATGAAAAAACCCTAAGTCTTTATTTTTTGTTTATTGAACGGGGATGGTTTAGATGGTAATGTCTACAATAAACAAGAACAAGCTGCTTTAACTGCTGTGAGCGACGTTGAAAAAGAGTGTTTTGTTCATAATCTTCTATTGTTTCATCCCAGTAGGTAGTGTGAAATTTTTGCAGTTATCTTTTTTGTGATTGCTGTTGAGAAGGAATTGACAGTGTTGGGGTTTGCAAGGGGGCAATAAGATAAAACTGTGAGAAACACTGGCTTAAACTTCTGAACAATCACTTTGGGGTTATGTTGTAGCAAAACCTTGTAAAAACAATTCAAACCTTTAGTCAAACTTGATCAACCGTTATTTTCCGACAGGTTGCAGTGCCACGTTTTAAAATTCAAAACCATTTTTCGGGTTTGTGACATTTGTTCCATTACGTTTGATAACTGGGAAATCACTTGTATGTCTGAAAAGTTAAGGGTTACTTTGTGATGCTGTATTTTTGATACGTTCTAACAAACGTTTACTCTCAAATATCATTTTTGCGATGAATCAACTTATACAATTAACTTTAAATCAGGAAACCGATTTTTGGTTTCACAATTTCAATAAATTTAAATACAAATTTAACATCAGTTGGAGGCGTTTGCATTTACTTTCTTGTCTATAGCAGCAATTTTGCAATATTTCAAACACTGAAAAAAAATTTCACTATGCCGCATTTTTCATGAGTGCATTGCGCTTTTAAACATGCTGTTAGCACTGTTGGTGTCATGATTTTTATATAAGCTTTTCTTCAACAGGGAGCAATTGTAGGACAAATCCTAGGCACCCTTTTTCAAGGTTGGGTGGCAGTCTGTAGTCTCGTATACGGAAAACCTCCAGAGAAATATGGCTTTCTGCCAACATCCACTGATCTGTGTGTTGAGGGATTTTCACTTAATACCACCGGAAAGCTAACTACTCAAGAAAACGTTTTCACCACCATTGCAACAACTGAAACAGTTGAAGCAAATTCAACAAGGTAACTAGCTGAAAAAGAACTCGTGGCACGCCTGTGGCAGTTTGAGCAAAAGCGTAGCACCTTGTAACATGTAGAAGAAACTTCAGAAACAAGAAAACCAAATTTAAATAGGTATTATTTCAGTTCCAAACGTTTGAACTATGAACTGCAAACTGTAGATAAATACCGTTTTTATCTGAATGTTTAATGCGTCACGTCAATCATTTTCCGAATTAGGCTACAAAGAATTTATGAAACACCAGCTTCCAGTGCGCATAATGCGATAAGCATTTTATTGGTAATAACTTTTCTTTTTCATAGGACGGTGATTCAAGACACGTTATTTGCTGTATCGCCACTTCATTACTCAACTCTCTCTTTTGTCGTAACAGTGCTTGTGGCGATGGTAGTATCCTTTGCGACAGGTAAGTACAAATTAGTTATTGCCAAGTTTAAAGCTGTGAAGTAAATTCATAAAAAAAAATTTTTCAAAACGTGTGAGGTATGTCAGAATCAAACAAGTTGCAGGTTGCGTCAGATCACAACTTTTTACGTTGATCGTGCGCCCACAGGTTCCTCTGGTAACTTTCATAAAATTTGTTGTACTCTCGACCTGTTACATCAAATCTCTTCCGTGCACGAAACAAACTGCTTTTACTACTGAATTGATAGTAATCCTGTTGAAAAGGCTTTAGCAAACAAAAATTGCAACGGAGATTTAGAAAGATTCTGATCAAATCAAAAAGGCTCTCAAGCAAAGCGACAAACGAAGGTGTTTTGATTTTTTGGAGTTTTGCAAACGTGAAAATTTGTAAGGCCAGGCCATGTCTTGAACTACTCATATTCAGCAAACCTTTTTACTTGTAGCAGCAATCACAAGCACAACAGCATATCTTAAATGAAACAGTTTAACATCAGCACAAAAACACTGTAATTCTCTATGCAGAATTTTCACATAGCGTAGATCACTCCAGTCACTGGTGCCATTGGGTCAAAGGATAAGTTAATTAGTATGTCTTCTTCCATGCTAATTGTGCACGACACCATGCCGGTATTTCTATCTCTATCTCTGTTGATGTTTATTTTCACAAGATGCTTTATGGTTGCAGAAAGTGCAAGCAAACATAGTTTCCCAATGGTTCCTTAAGCTTCTTTTGTGGTGGAGGTTTACTTTAAGTTCGATATTTTTCTCATGGTCACGTTTGCTTAATCAAATCCTTCCAAGATCGTTATATCTCCAACTGACATAACTCACAATGTAACTCCCAGTACAACTCAACTTCTATTAACGTAGATTTCTCATTGCCAACCTCGAATCAACAGCAGATGCTGTTTGTTTGTTTTTATTGTTTTGTTTGTGTTAACAGCAGTGCAGTCTTGCAACTTTAAGTCGTAGTTGCGCCATTTTCAAAGGTTCTATCGTTTTCTCTAACAAACGCTGTCACAAATGTTGCAGCTAAGTCGCAACTCACTAGACTATATTCAATATGCAAGTTGTCGGTGAAACAGTTTTGTTTTCATGTTTGGATGGTTGATTTTAAACAATTTGCAACAAAATTGTTTAGTACTTCAGGAGATTCTATTTGAATAAGAGCTGATGATGCCTACCTACTGTTGCACCGGAAATATATATCTAATGTAAAATTAGTGTCTAGTTCTTGGTTGTGAAAAATATTCTTTTCGATGGACAGTGTTTCTGAAGTTTTGCATTCTTTGCATAAGCCACCAGGGTGGAGACCAATACGTACAAAATTATATCAGTTTAATTGCTGTGTCCAATTGGCAGGCAGTAAAGTAAGACTCAGTCTTGACTTCGAAGTAGATTAATATTTTTCTCGATTTGTTTGAAAATCTATTTTCGATGTGGTGCTTTTGGAGTTACACATATAGGTTTCATTCCACAAAACTACACTGGATTTCATGACGGGCTCGTTGACTTTTTTGCATTTTTAGTAGAGTAGGTGGCGGTGCGTCTGATGAGCCATCCGTGTAAATATGTCTAATCAGTAGATGTAAACTGGGGATTCACAGGCCATTTTTAAACTGCTTCTAAAGACCCCCTTAAGAACAAAACTAAGAACAAATCAAAGTTTTCAGAAAGGCACCAAAAATGTTTAAAAAATGTCTGAAAAAACGAAGTTTTCATGTGTGTCCAAAAACTCTTTATAAACCCATCAAAAACTTTGAAAAGTACTCATTTAAATATAAATTTAAATATCATTTGAAATCCACATTAAAAAACTATCATTGAAATATCATTTTGATATCATTCAAATATTTTTGAAAAACAACTTTGTTTTGTTTTTTAGAGAGCATTCACAGGGAATCTGTGAATCCACATCTACTACCGTCTACTACCGACATTTTCAGATAATTTTAAAAATATCCTAAAATGTGTATTTAAATATACCTTGAATATATTCAAATGAACCTACCTAAAATATACCTTGTGAGACCCCAAAATGTTCATCAATAACTTATATCGCTGACTCGATTTAACTCACTAACTTTCGAGTCAGTCGTAGGTTTCGAGTCACTGCCTCTCTTTCACGAACTACTCCTGTCTCTATTTATCATTTCCATTAAGTAGACATTACCAGAGAACAAAATTTTCATGAAGAAATTGTTCCATTTTTGTATGTTTAAGTTTAGCTAACAAAAGTTTAAAAGACTGTTCAGAGATACTGTTAGTTTTGTCAGCAGAGTTCTCAGTGGTCTCACTGAAAAGTTTTGGTTGCAAAGTAAAAAAATTTTGACTTTTTCTGACTTAGAGTTTTTGACAATCTTTTTAAGCATCACTTTTGCTTTTTGCGGAATTAGAAATAGCTCTCAGTGAAGCACTCCTACCTTCTCCATACATTTCTTGAATCAAGACATTGTCACTTTCCTCAAGTATCTCATGTTTGTTTTCAACTGAAAATGCGTGTTTGTAAAAAGGTGCCATCACAGAATCGTTATCGGTAGAATTGTGATATAAACCCAACGCATGGCCGAGTTCGCGTACGCAGATTAAAAATAAATCTTTTTTCATTTCCAGTTCCAGGACTCGTTTTTTCAGTCACCCAATTTTCGGAATCATAGTGAATATCTCCACAAATTGAACTTCTTTCAGGATAGAAAGCATGAGCCAAAGTTCCGTTTTTTGACCGTTCAATTTGTACGGACAAGAAATTTTGTGAGCGGTGTTGGGATCGTTGTTGTCAGTTAAAAATGAAATTTTTATTTCACGATCTTCAGACGAAAAAACTTTTTGAAATGACAGCACACACACACTTTGCCAAACAGAAAAAGCAGCATCAATCTGTTTGTTTCATCCTCTCCCAAACTCTCACAAAAAGTTATTAATGTTTATCTTAATTTTTTTGTTTTCCACAGATAAGAATAAGATTTCTTATCTGTATCTAAATTGTCCGTCATAGCACAAAACATCTTTATTTTAACTCTGAACAATGTCCATAAGAAAGCGTATTGATTTTGTCTTCACAAATGATTCTTTTATCATCAGCGCTTGACAGAACGACTTAGTTAATTTCTTCTGTAAAAAGTTCATGTCCTTGACTAAGAAATCACATTCATTTTTCGCAGTTCTTCCTTACCCGCGAACAAACACCTTCGTAATGCTCAAAATGTATTGATTTTAAGGCAACGTTTTTCTTTACACGTTTACATCTCTTTTCTTCCATTTTCACACATTTTATAGGCATACAATTTTGCACTCAACCCACAAAATTCTGAAATTTCTTCTTTTTCTATCGTTTCGCTTTTAACTATTTCAATGACTTTTTTGTTCATTCTTTGAATTCCAGACGGATGACTTTCTAGAAAGTTTGATGTACCAGATTTCTCTAAAACATCATCTTTTATATATTTGTAAAAATCTTCTGTTTTAATCTCATTCATTAAACTATCTGCATCTGTCATCATTAACTTACAATTTTCACCGTATTTGTTTTTCATATAATTATAATGAAAGTCATACATCAAAGTCTTTGAAATATCAAGAATACTCATCCCAATATCCACAGGCTTGTTGAAAACAAGTTCTGTCTTTTCCATGTGAAAAGCGACAAGATTTTCATCAGTTATAGTCGTACGCTCGTAATTTGGTTTGGAAACTAATTTTTCCTCAGACTTTACATTTGTTTTAAGTCTAACGTCAACCTGATTTCTCATATTTTCCATCGTTTTTCCAAAAACTGAATTGTTCATTAATTTGAAAAAATCCTAGTCAAAATCACTAGCATCTTTTTTTGAGCGAAGTTTTGCGTTCGTGTCGACATAAGACTTCATCCAGGCTTTTTTGTAAAACAAAATTCCGCGGTGAATCTTTTTTAATTTCATACCCAAATCGAAACACTGCTTCAAATTCTTATAATGGATATGTACCAACTTTTATCGTTTAAATTTGGAATCAACTTTTCAACTTTGTTTACAACAAGTCTTTCTGGTGCAAGTGGATATCGTTGTGAAGTTCATGTCGTTCTTTTGGATACTTCAAATTGACTTCAAGAATGCACCCTATTCCTTCTTGGTCTGAAAATTGTCTCCAATGTTGAAGTTCATCTTTACTCATCCACTTGAAATCACGAATGGGCAGTGGTTTTGACATTGCCCATCCGTAGACATTATTTGCAACCAAATATTGAACATATACTGATTTTTTATCAGGAATGTATTTTTCACCCATCAATTTATTGTTTGCACAATTGTATTATGTTGGCATCATTGAGATACCGCCTCTAATCCCGGCCTCAACCATCAACAACATATCTGGGTCTGACAACAATTCAAGTTTAACTTTACTTTCTTCCAAACAAGCATCCCAAGCCAATCTTGGAGCAGTAAAATACCATGCTGGGTCAAGCTCGTAATTTTTCATACAAACACTTCTAAAATTTCTAAAAAACGTCTGTTAACAATATAACATCCAATGTCATATACAAATCATGATAGTACCGAAATGTTTTACACCCAAATATCTCCCAAACTTTTTGCACGAGTTCGTAGCCATCATCTGAAATATCAGAATTGTTCAACATTGAGTAAAATAATTCTTTTGGTGGAAGTTTGGTTTCACTCAACTTCTCAAAAGAGTCGAACCAATTGTATGGAAATACATCTTCCCTTAACAAGAGTTCACATTGTTTGTTGCCAAATTTTTGTTTTACATGATTAAATTGATTTGGTTTGAGATTGTTTACAAGTTTATCAAGACTTGTGACATAAATTTAAACAAATCAATGAATCGAATTTTGTATTTCAATTTCTTTTTGTCATCATAAATACTTTTAGAGAACCAAATGTGTTTTTCTTCTGTATTTGGTATAGAGTCAATATTTCCACCACCACCACCACCACCAGCGGTCAAATTTTTTACAAACAAATTTGAATCATATCCACTCAAATTATGAAAAATAACGGGTACAAACTTTGGTTTTCTGTAGAGCGATTTACATTTTTGATGAGCACAACCCTTTATTTTCCCGTAAAATGGGCATGGTCTCCAACCCTTTTTTCATTTTCTGCAAAATCTTCCTGACAAATCCAACATTTTGTTGTGTTGTCAAAGTCAATTTTGTCTTCCTCTGTCATAATCATTCGTTTCACTTCAGATGACCAGATTCATTCAATGCTTTTTCGAATTCTTTTAACAAATCTTTCACCAATATTCTTGTCAGTGGTTTGTTTTGTGTACAAAATTGGCTTCATTTTCTTTCCGTTAAACACTGTAATAATAGAAACCGCTTGGTGAATGACGTTGATATTGTTTTGTATAACTTTTTCCTGGATTATTTTGACAAGCTGGTATTGGTTTTATGAAAGACTCAAAATCTGCATCAACAGCGATTTGAATTCGCATTTTATGCTTGTGATTTTAAAACTCTCAAATTGAACCTTTTTCAGGCATTTTGATTTTAACAAAGCCATGTTTATTACAATATTCTTGATTCTTGTCCAACACTTCTTTCGTGGTAAAGGGATTGAAACATCTCAAACATAAAAACGTTTTTTCTTTATGACCAGAAATTTTACTACATAAGAATCACGATAAATCATTGATTAAAACATAATGTTTGTCCTCAAGAAGTGAAAGATTAACCTCGTGTTCTCTTTACACCATCTCTGAAATCCTTAAAAGAAATATCTTTTTGTCTTGATATCCTAAAACATTCACAGAATTTTCAGGATTTTGCTTTTCAAATTGTTTATTTTTTTTTTATTCACAAGAAAGTCGATTCCGTCAAAATTGGGTACTTGTTCTTTCAATTGTTGTTATTCGCAGTTGATGTTCATAGAAGCCCTGTAGTAATGGGATATCAAAAAACTCAGGAAAATTATTTACATTTTGCAACAATTTTTTCTGCAAGTATTTTATCTTTTCATTTTTCAGTAAAAACACAACTGAAACTCCGTTTGTCATAATTTTTTTGTTACTTTTTACACAGGAATGAATAAACCCAAGGAAATGAATCCAGACTTATTTGTTCCTTTTTTGGACCACCCGTGTCTTCCAGAAACAGTTCGCACCTTCTTTCGATTCGGAGTTCCTGAAAGAAAAAGCAAACCAAAATGGAAAGCAGCAAAATTATTTGCAAAAAATGAAGAATATCGTTTACCAGCATCTGACCTGGACAGCGAGACGGTGATGAGAAGAGCAGTCGTGTAACAGAGGCGATGAAATAGGCCACTGGTCAATCAACCATCTATGCCTGTGTTCGTTTCTAGCAACCACATCTATATGCTTGTATTCTTCCAACATAACCGTCTTGTAGTCATTTCTACGTATATTCTTTTATAGCACCAAATATCTATGCTTGTATTCTTTCACATTCGCATGTGTTCCTTGTTAGCAACGTACCTGCGTGAACCAGGGCTCTGGAGCCGGAATTCAAATTTCAGACTCCGGCTCCAGTTTCAGGCATCAAAGTCTTTTGGCTCCAGCTCCGGCTCCAACCTCAAGAAGTGTTTGGTTCCGTCTCCAGAATTATTGGACTCAATTAAAAACTCGAAAACGTTGTATTTTTCGTACAATTCGCTTGTCCGACAAACTAGGGCTATGGAACCGGAGCACAAATTTCAGCTCCGGCTCCACAGCCTTGTTGTGAATTCCACTTGATTGTACGTGGGTGTAAACCATACGCATCAGAATTATAAGTCGGGCCGGGTTCGGGCTTAAATTTGTCAAAATGTTTCGGGCCGATTTCTGGCTTGCATACAGAATTTTTTCGCAACGATGGACACTTGTCACCAGTTACTGCTGAAGCATTCGAGTTGATTAAATCTTCAATGGAACATGATTCAGTGTGAATTATTTACTCGTGTTTACTTTATAACGCCACCAATACCCCGCAGTTGCACATATCTTGACGGACTCGGTAAATATGGTTTTCGGGCCTAAATCGGGCTACAAAAATAAATGTTGGGCTCGGACTGGTTTTGGGCTCAGGCTTGGGCCGGATTCGGGCTTCAAAATGAGGCCCGTTTACAACTCTGACACACGTTCTACATAACACACAAATTCAAACGGTGCTTTTAACCCTTAAACGCCTGGGTGCTTTGCCAATCACTATTACCTAACATGGGTCGCTAGCGATCCGTGTCGTACATACTGGCAAGCGAGTAGAAGGACATCGGCAATTTGGACGTTTTTGTGCAATATCATGAATATCACTTAAAAACTTGATAAACTGAAGCTCAGAAACGAGAAAAACTTAATAAATTCAACGATTTCCTGAATGTCACTAAGAGTTTCATGAGCGAAAGTTCAAAAACGAAAACATGTAAACTCTCCATGTAGGTAAGAACAGCATGCCAAGTCAGTAACAAGGTGTTCGGTGACTCTATGCGGTGCGAACACAAGTACTGAGATAATTTTTTATGTTCGTTGCAACGTGGTTCCCCACAGTTTTGATAAAAAACACTAAAAACTGATAAAAATTTGGTAAAAAATAAAAATTGACTTACTACCAAATTTATAGATTTTTTGGCCATAACTTTTGAATCAAACGCTAGAAAGACAAGCAATGAAAGGCTCGAAAGACTCGGAATATAGCTTAGTTTCCACTAAAAACTTGAGGCAAAAATTGGCTCTTGCGATCGGGGCCCATAGCCCGATGAATTCGGCCCCCAAAAAACTAAACCTACCCTACTTGTGACGTCACTCACAACAAGTCCGAAATCCAAAACTTGAAAGATTTTTTTTAATCCAAACTAGAAGACTCGCCGCATCCGTTGAGGGTTTAAACAGCTCTCTAGCTTAATGACCTGGAGTATTATGGAGTTGCTAAGTGACTCAAAAAAACGTGACATCTACCGGCTTCTGAGGAGGAATCATGGGAAGAACCAGTATTGAATTATTTCATATCATATATATTTATAGAAAAACTCTTTACTTGTGTGTTTCCTGCAGCTTATCAGTATTTATATCAAGGGTGTCTAACGCATTTGATTTGGTGAGCTAAAATTTAGACATGGAAAGACTGCACGTGCAGAATACACGACGTCACAAATTCGTTGGATACATCAAAACAATTTGAATCTTCCCGACTAATCAGATCGCTGGCCGCACGGAAATACCTCGTGGGGCGCATGTGACCCTCGGCCCAAATATTTGACCTCGCTGGCTCGCATGAAATGCGCTTGTAAAAAAATGTTGCACTCTTAACTAACACGGGTCGCTAGCGACCTGTACCCTTTTTCGAGAAAAGTTAATTTTTTCTGTATATCTAACAAATGGAAACTTGGTGTGTATGAAAGCAATGCCAATGAGCGATTTGAGGAATACACGGAGTGTCAAAGTAGTGAAACATTTTATTTGGATAGTATGCATTTGTAAAATTCCGCTCGGGTCTCTAGCGACTCACTTAGGCATTTAAGGGTAAATAAGTACTTTGACTTGTCATACAATTTATCAAAGCAAAAACTGCTTTAAAAAAGCACCGGTCCTGGCAAAACGTTTGTAAAAATGACAAACCATGTTTCAGATAATATCATCTTTAGGAAGCAAATGTGACAAAAGCAAGACAGCAACCAAGGTAACATTTCATTTCATTTTAATTTTAGCTGTTTTAACCTGACATAAAACGTGGCCCTTCAAAAATGTAAAATTTTGAATGTGCAGGAAAAAGCTTTCCCGCTTCATGGCTCAAACGTTTTCAGAGCCACCTGGTGGATTCTTAGTTAAAAATTTCCTTCAGGTGAAACAAGTCTGGTGGTTTACCACAGGGTTGCGGAGCCGGAGCCCGGAACCCCGGAACCGGTCATTTTCGGTGGATCCGGAGCCGGCGATGCTTTTAAAATTTAGCTGGACCAGAAGCTGGTGTTTAATTTAGCAGCTCCTGCTCCGGACCCTTTCTGAGATGCATCATCCAATACGATTTGCTAAGCGCGCTGAAAAACAAGGTTCTCTGATCTGGCTCACGCCTTACAGCACCTTACTATCGTCAATTATGAATTATGGCTGAACAATAGCGCTCAGTGATGTACAAAACTGGCTGGTCCACACGCTTGCCCGCATGCCGATCGCACTTGGGACTTGCACCCAGTGGTACCACGCCTAGTGATTTTTCACTAGATCTAGTGATTTTTAGGCTCATCTTGTGATCTAGTGATTTTTCACTGCAATCTAGTGATTTTTTTCAAAGTATTTGTTTGAAGAAAATCGGTCGTTTTTTTCTAACTTATCAATTTTTCAGCCCTTTTTGAAAGATTTTAAGCCTTTTTCAATCCGTAAACAATTGATTATGTGAATTATTGCTTGAAGATTTGCACCAACAGAACGAACAAGTGTTTTTAATTTGAGTTTCTCATTGTTTGGACCACCGTGTTGTTTATTGTTAATTGCTGTAATATTTGCCATGACAGTATTTTGATTTCTTAGCAGGAACAATGCAGTGGAAATAATTACCTGTTAGGTTGATTGCTCTAATTCAGGGGTGACAAAGTCAAACTCATTTGGTGCTATGGGCAATATTTGCGCACTTAGATTTTACGCGGGCCAGACAATTTTGCACATAATGATACAATCGGTACTTTCATTTACTATTTCTTCATAGCACTGCGACTCGAAGAAACTTGTCATTTTTGGCATTTACAAGCACGTTGATATCTGGTACCAAAGATTGTGCAGTGGCAACTTATACGTTGATTGGGATGCGCATCTGTCAATTGAGATCGGAATAGAGACTTGGTGAACAGTTGTTTGCAGACAGAAGTACCAGCAAACATTGACATGGTCCTCAAAGCCATTTATTATATTTAGGGATAAGTTGGTCCAATGTATTAATAAGACTTTTTGATGACAACATTTTCAAATTTATCTTTGAGACCACTTGCACTGTAACTCATTAACCACTTGCACTGTAACTCTAAATACTCATTCAGTTCCACCTGATATTTTTGTGGCACCTCTTCAACATTGACAGAAAAAAAGTTATTGAAAATAGCAAACCAGTTTCAAGATATTTGAAATCAGCAAATCGTTCTTCGAATGCATCGCAAATTTTTCGAATCCTCATGAAATCTCCTGATGGTTTACAAATCTCCTGATGGTTTACAACAACCTGATGGTTTACAGCTGAAGAGGTTGCTGCCATTGGTTCAGCCTATTTATTAAGTCGCAATGTCGAGTTATGACTACAAACAAAAAAACGTAACTCTGATATATGACATAATCAGGGGCGGCTCGTCTAGAGGGGCTGCCGGGCTGCAGCCCTCCCTGAAAAATGTAAGGCAAAAGATTCCGCCAAACGGCCAAACTCGCCTTAAGTCTGGATTTAATTGCGAAATTTCACAACGCAATCATTTTCGGTACTTCCGACACCATTTTGTCAGCGTTTCCTAGGAATCCAACAAAACCAATGTTTCGCTCTTTTCCAACGACGCCGCTTATGCGATGATGTTTTCAGCACACTTGCTGATGAATTTGGCAATTTCGGGGCTGTCTTCGGCACAGCCCTAAAGGAAAGAAATCAAACAATTGGCTACAGGAAACATGGTGGTATATCCGTCTATCGCAAAGCGTTTTTGTTATTTTGACGATGAATTTTATAGAAAAAAACGGAGGAAATATGATGTTGACTGTTTTTCACCACCTGATTTTCTTGGATATTGAATTTTATAATTAAGTTTGACAATGCTTTTACTAGCACTTTGACGATATTGGCGGGAATGGATTCAAATCTAGTCGCCAATCTCGGGCTGCGAAAATACAGCCCTTCGTTTATCTGCACCAGTAGGCTAAGCTGATGAGCTGTCTAGTGTTGGCGTTTGAAGATGTACGGCAGCAGTTGGTGGATATCATTCTTGGACAACAAAAGGTGTGACTGATTTAAAACATTGAAATGTGAAAATTTTGAAGCATGAGAAAGTCTGGCAAACCTTTCAGCATTCAAGTAGACCCTAAATTTTTTGGTAAGGTGAACATTGCAGCTGTAATTTATTCAGGATACAAACTTTTATTGGAAAAGCATAACAATCCAGTTAAAAAACAAATTTTGTATGAAATCATAAACTGTTTGAATTTTTTTGGAAAATTTAATCTTCATTTGAAAGAACATGATGAAAATACCCGCTCAAAGAAAATGGCTGTAGCCTAGGTCTGCTGCCATGACACGGTTTGAATAAATGTCATATTAACAATAACACCTTAGTAGTCGAGCGGAATGTTCCAAGCTTAGTATGCGGGTGGTCCTGGGTTCGACTCTCGCCTTTACAGCTTTGGTGGCACTGGTTATGAATCATACTTTTGATGGGACCGGTTGGGTTAATTATTTTGTGTTCGTGTTTAGGGTTTGGGTTCGATTTCATTAAACTGAAGTGAATATTTTCTATATACTAATAAGGACAGCTGAAAATTACCAGTTTGATAAGTTTAGGACTGCTGGAGTTACTGGAAACGCCATTATAAACAGCCAGGGGCAGGGCGACAATTCTGTATGTTCAACCAGAGATGAAATTTCGCAGCCCTCCCGGCCATTTTCACCACGAGCCGCCACTGGACATAATTATAAACGTAACTCTGTCAGACCTAATGCAAGCACAAACTGACTTAACGCGGGCCTCCAAACGAGTCATGGCGGGCCCGATTTGGCCCGTAGGCTGCCAGTTTGACATCCCTGCTCTAAATACTCGCGAGTGGTGTCATTTTCAGCTCTTGAGAAAAGCTTAATTGAAGATTATTTTTGTATGAGATTTTCCAGGTTTCAGCATGATCAATTTTAACAAATCTACAAATGATGTAAAGTTTTTTTTCGCAATTTTGCTTGAAGTGATGTATTTATTTATAAAATTTCAAGCAAAACTGCAAAATTCGACGCAAAATTTTCAAATCTAGTGATGTTTTTTCAGATCTAGTGAATTTTTTTGTGAATCTAGTGATTTTTGCCCAGAAGCCTGTGGCAGCGCTGCTTGCACCGAGAATTTTTGCACAGGTCAGTAGTAGCTGACTAGCTGTTAGTCTGAAATAGCCACAATTTAAAGTCATTGCCGAACGCCGATAACAATTGGTTAAAGCAGATCCCCTGTGAGTTTTGTAACCGATATTATGGATATCGGTGTGTGTCCAGGATTTTGAATAAACAAAAAAATGGAAAAGTGTATTCTCCCGGTCTGCAGTCTCCAAACATCGGCTACGCGACACTATCGCAAAGCCCACTAAGCATTCATGATGATACTGTTGCAACCTCTCCGGTGGTGTTGCGTTGATTGTGTGATTCACCACGAACGGCATGTGCGTGAAGAATAACACCATTATATATGTAGCGCGAGCAAGCAATAGCAAGAGAGATTGCGACGTGGTGGCTCTGGCGATATTAACGTGTGAACGACTGAACGTAACGACAAGCATACGCAAAGAGAGATTGCGAGCATGATCTCTATTGTTGCTTGCTGCCACAGTGCGAATGCGCGCTTTGCGCGCATAGCTTTTTAGCGCGCATACCGCTCGGGATTTCCGATCACAACAATACCATCTCAAATGGCTTTTCAAGTGAAGTTATTTGAATATTCTGTAACCACCGTAACAAAAAGCACAAGCAACTGAGCCTACCAACCAACTCCAAACTTAACTCTTCCGTTGTTTACCGCAGTTTCGTCAAGTAATTACGAGTCTATTCCAACTCCTTTCGTCAAGCGAACGTCGTTATTCACTGATTTCTGCCACGCTGCTATTGTGTAGAGCAGTGAAGTCAAACTACTTTTAATCAACGGGCTATATTACAAAAACGTGACAACTAGCGGGTCACTTCTCATAAAATAGTGTGTAAAAAACAGATTGACAAGATACAAAAAGGAAAATAGCTGAGTGAAGTCAGTGTGTCATCGAAATTATTACACAATAGCAATAAAAACTTGTTGCAAATCAATGCAATGCCTGTGGTTGAGGCTTCTCTGACACTATCGTTGCTGTATGAATACCAATATGTTAGTGGTAGCAAGTCAGAGACTATTGACAGTGCTTCGCCTGACATTCAACTGATGGTTTGGATTTGACTGGCTTCATAGTAGAAAATGTAGCCCACTCTCACACATTTATCACATTTATGTGCTTCTGACAGTGGCGTACGCAAAAAAATTTCATATTTTTTTTTATTCAGTGGCATATGGTCGTCATTTTATTTGATTTGCGCTGTTTGTGACGTCACAATTTGACGTCAAATTCATGTTTCCAAACCTACGGTTTGGCGAAGTTTGTTGGCATAATATGCATATTCGTCTACACGCACTTCCTTAATTTATGGGTCGTTGAACTGAATGTAAACTATCACCGTTCCAGGTTAGGTCGAAGGAAAATGCACTCAACCCTACGACACAGCAGTTCATAACTGCAAAAATACCAGGTTGCACGTTAAAACAATGGAGTAAAACCCTTTATCACTGCGTCAGAGCAATTTACAACTGCAAAATGAGGCTGCGCTAATGCCATGTCGAATACGAGCAGTGGAGCTTAGAAAGTGTGTGTGCAATGTCGAATCTTGCTAAACTACACAAGAATTGAGAATGCGCATAAAGTACGGAAGTTAACATTCGATTTTTTGTTATGTATAGAAGCCAGCAAACTTTTACAGTAGTTTTCCTTTTTCTCTGCTGAGACATTATCAAATGCTTGAATGCTTCTTTTTTTACCACTGCTGTTTTTGAGCTCGTGCAACAGTCTTATCATACCACAGAAATTGGTAATGTAGCCAATGCGGTCAGCGCATTCGCTGATCAGCCACAGCAGACAAAACAAAGACAATTGTTTCCGATGAAGTTACTCTTGCGGAACACAATCTTAAACATGCGTAGTGGACGAAAGGTCGCAAATGTAGTGAGATGATTTCTGGATGCAGACAATAAACCAGATTCCCACCAAAACGTAATTATTACTTTTTGGCCCATTTACAATCTTACTTGAAATTTGCCTGCAAATTAATTCCGTTCCATGGTATTTGCATTAAGTCGACAAATTTACAAGCAAAAAGTATGCGAAATCCATCAATCTCCTTTGCGCAGGTAATAAAGTTTTCGTAAAATATCATGGTCAAGGGGGTTCAACCCCAACCCCCCTTACGTACGCCCTTGGCTTCCAAACGCCAAATGCATTTGTATTGCAAAATGTTTCAGTTTGGGATACCTATTTATGCTGATTATTTTCTAGAAGCTCTCTACGGTCTAGCCCTGGGCTTTCCAAACTTTTTTGTCAGTGAGCCACTACACAACAGTTCGAGGACCGGGCATCTTACGTAATGGGATTGTTTCGGGATATGTTGCATTCTACGAAATCAATAAAGTTTTGTAAATGCGTTGTTTTTTCATTATTGACAAAATGTCTTCGTGAGCCGGATGAAATGTCTTGGCGGGCCGGATTTGGCCCGCGGACCGTAGTTTGGAGACCCTGGTCTAGACTTTAGACCAGTGGTTTTCAACCTTTTTGATGCGGCGATCCATTTTGCAATCCGATTTAATCTAACGACCCCTTCCGAAAATTTCCAGTCAGGCATATGAAATGCATTTGTGTTTGCACAATAGAAAATCATCACAATGACTAAAAAATAACGTACGATATCAATACGTTGAACAAAGACTCGTTTATTAAATTCAATGCACATGGAAGCATCAGTGAGAGAGAGCCGTGGCGTATGCAATTCACTCCACAGAACCGCACGAATTGAAAACTGCAAAACCCCCAATTTACCTACCGTATTCAGATATCTCATTTACAAACACAGTACATTGGTACGTCACAAAGTCATTCGTGCGTTGCCAAACGAAACAGTACTGTAATGGTCATAATCACACTCAAAACTTTGTAATGGTCACAAAAAAACATAAAAAATTTTGAAAGAAAATGTAGGTGGCTACGCTGTCAGTGGCTACGACAAAAAGTGGTTCTATATACAAAATATAATATCTGGAAGTAATTATGAATATTTTTACCAGAAGCTTTCACGACCCCTAGAAAAATGGCAAACGACCCCCACGGGGGTTGTGACCCAGGTTGAAAACCACTGCTCTAGACTAATGCCGGGAATATTGTACACTATTATTGTTAAAAAGTGTTATGCGTCTTCTAATTAAAATTACCTACTCGCATATCCACACAATAATCAATAGTGGGAAAGCTCGTTGGCCATAAAAATTCTGCCCGCAAGTCACATGTGGCCTGCGGGACTGTAGTTGGACCACGCTGGTGTAGAGGGAGAGGGTTGGTAACTGTGTTACCGGCAACTAATTGTATCAAAACGTGCAACGCTTCAGAAGCAGGGACATAATCGAGGACCAAAAATCAGATTTATTATTCGCGTACTGACAGTTGCCATAATTCGCTCATGCTGCGAGACAAATGAATTTGATCGAAATTGGTCGAGATAGGTACATGTTGGGACTTGTTCTAATCACATCAGACTGTGGAAACACTGCCGAGTGTAGTGTGAACATGTCAGTCAATACCACCGCAGCGCATATTTGCGCATTTTGTGAGACTAAGTCCTTGTGCAAAAACTCAAAGTGTGACGTTTACGGACTTTTTCGTGCCACACACAGTCACAATCGGCGAGCAGAAGATCAGCACCAAGTCGGATATTTTTTTAAAGAATTTTTACCGACTCCTACTACTCTACACAAAACTCCTTCCGACTACCCAGGCCTGGTAGTGGTAGTATAGTATTAGTTCAAAATATGTTGGAAAAACACGTTCACCTGCTACAAGAAGGACACTAGGAATACCGAAATTGCTAAAGTGTTAACAACGCACAGCCGGAGCCGATGCCATGTGATTAAAAAATCACAGCTCCGGAGCCGGAGCCATATTATAAAAAAACACAGCTCCGGAGCCGGAGTCATGCTTACGAAAACAGAGGGCTCCGGAGCCGGAGCCAATTCATTTTTACAAGAGCTCCGCAGCCCTGGTTTACCAGTTAATACGCTTTACGACTAGGTAAACCCCACAATGATGGGGCGCTGGTGAAAGTGGAATACGTGCTGCGATAATCTGCTCTTGGTCAAACGTTTTATGCAAGCTGTACCGGAACGTAACACGATGGCCTTCTCTTTGCCTAAAGCGGTGGTTTCCAAACAGCGGTGCTAGCACCCCCTGGTGATGCGAGACATTATTCCAGGGGCTGAGTAAAGCGTCCGTCCTAACAAAAGGAAATTGATCGTTGAAACCTATGTGTCACAAAATTATTCACTTATTTTTTATTCAGACCCATGGTCCATATCATCACAAGGACAACCGAATAACACAAGAACACAAAAATGGTTAGTCATATTACATTGCAGAGTAGGTGTCGTTACAGTTACAATCAACACTGAGGGGTGCAAAACGCTGAAGCATCGCTCCAGCCATTCTCACATTCACTGGTCATCATATAGGAATCCGGCAGTGGGAGAGAAGTGAAGACACTCTAACATCAGGTTTTGAAGCAAACGGCTGAAAAAGGTCGGATGAGGGTGCCAGCCGTGCAAACAACATTTATAATCTTTTGACCAAGGTCTGAAATATTTTTGCTAGATAATTAGCTTGAGGCTGACAATCGTTTGCTGTCACAAAATTTGAAGCAATACTTGGTTGTTCGCATTTAGCTAGTTTTATATATTCAACTTTTCACGTGTTTCGCTTGCACAGATAGCAAACAGAAACTGTGAGACGCCACGAAGCACACGAAAGATTTTGTTTTACAGTATGCGCACAGCCAGTACTGATGAAAAGCAAATACCAAAATAACGTACCAGCAACTACTGCAATTGGTCACCATCATACAGGAACGTTGAACAGCGGACAAAAAATGAAGATTTGTAAGAAGCATGAGATCTTTGAAGTGATCACATAAAAAAACAGATGAAGATGCACATCGTTAAACAAACCCATATAGAATGTTTCTAAACAAGTTAGTAAAGGTCCTTTTTCTTCTTGTTCTTTTGAGCCAGTTCTTGTAACCACGTTTGGCCGCATTAGATCTCGGGGCAGGTGTTGAGCAGCCATTCGATTGTTTTATCGTCCAGAACCGTCAGGCCGTGCAGCCCATGAGGAGGTCGATGAGTTGGACATTGGAAAACAGCAGGGTCGACGGTTTGTTCCTCTGCGCCACACTCACAGGCCGCAGAAGAGGCCATACCCCATTTGCACAAACAAAAGCGAAAACGCCCGACACCGGTACGGAGGCGGTTAATCCGGTCTCAGGCACTTCTTGGGAAGGTCTCTCCGGGGGGTCTGCCGGTGTCGGGGATGAAAATGTGGAGTATTGTGGGGTTGTCTGCTCACTCCGCATTCCATTGGTGATCTGCCCACTGCGCAGCAAGTATGTTGTTTTTGTCAGATGGACTGATGAGTTGCTGTGCGGCGGGTACAAATGGGTGTCTCCATTTGAGGCGTCGTGCATCTGCACTCGGAGGACGGGTGAGCGCTGAGTGGAGTAGATGACCAGGCTCCACGGAATGGCTTGCTATATACAGTGTGGCTCCATTGCGACGAAATTCAGCAGCCTGGATGCCTGCGAGGATTGAAAGGTTTTCGCTGGTGTAGGACGCAGGCAGCCAGTCAAAATTCGCAAGGCGTCGTTGATGGCGGGTCGATAAGGCGGCCGCTAGCACTGTGGTACCAGAAAGGAGCGCAGTACTCTGGGGTTGAATGCACCAGGGCTATGGTAACTGTTCGCACAGTTGTTGCTACAGCGCCCCAACCGGAGCCAGCAAGCTGCCTCAAGAGGGCGACGCGTAATGTCAGCTTCTTGCAAAGTGACTCAAGGTGTCGACGATATGTGAGCGACCTGTCCAACGTTACTCCAAGGTATTTCGGCTTGGAGGAAAACGGCAGAGTTTCGTTGTTAAAGTTGAGTTTCATCTCACGTTTAGCTTCCTTGTTGTTAAGGTGGAAGGCTGCCGACACCGTTTTGTAGTTCTGAGTTTGGCTTCCAAGTCTGGAGGCATTCACTTACAGTTGCCATGTCCTTGGTCAGCACCTCTTCCACCGCCTGCCAATCTTTATCAGCATGCATGATTGTTACATCGTCAGCATATGCATGCATTCTGGAGACGGTGGTTGGCAAGTCAGCGATGTAGATTTTGAAGAGAAGGGAAACCAGGACAGATCCCTGTGGTACACCGTTCTTGAAGTGGCGTAACCTGCTCCGTTTGCCGTTTCCGGTGGTACGGGTAAAACTGCGATTGCCAACCATCACCATGATCATGTGGACCATGTGTCTATCAGGCAGCAATCGCAGCAACTTGCAGGTGAGGCCGCGGTGCCATGCACTGTGGTAGGCTGCTATGAGGTCGACAAACACAGCTTCGGCTTTCTTTTTAGCTGAAAAGCTATCCTCGATGTCCTGTGTCAACAGGGTGATCTGGTCTACGTCGACCTCCCGTGTCGAAAAACACGATCGCAGATGAGTCTTTCGAGGACTTTAAAGGGGACTCACAGCAAACACATGGGACGATAGCTCTTTGGGTCCCCCAGTGGTTTTTCTGGCTTAGGGATCGCAACTATTAGTTCTCTTCTCCAGACTTTTCGAATTTTCAATTGGCACATGCAGGAAATGAGGAAGTCGCAAAACCAAGATTTGGGAGCCGACCCAGCCTGGAGTACAAACTCCGGGAAGATGGAATCCAATCCCGGAGACTTTCCTGGCTTCAGGCGTCTGAGGGCAGCAGCAAGCTCGTTCGGCCTAAAGGTTTCAGAGATACTGTGACTCACAGGTGTTGGATACTTCCATAGGTCGGATATCTCTCCTTGCTGAAGAGCCTGGTGGACTCGTGGCCCCCGGTCCTGCGTGCCCTGTTCTTCGCGAGTTGTGAAGCGATGGAGTTTGCCGAGAGTGGAGTTTGCCAGGCGAGAGGAGCGTCCAGACCTGCCAGTAAGTCTGTTGCTGATTCTCCACACCTTGCGGATAGAGTGCGAGAAGTCGATGGAAATAACAGCTTCCTCCCATCGCTCCTGCTTCTTTTTTTCTTGCCGAGATAAAAGGGACTAAGCGGCTCTATCAAAGTCAGTCTCCACTGGGGCTCGGATGAAGGAGCGATAGAGGGTGTCGCACTCTTTGTCCCAGCATGGCACATACTTCTTCCGACGGCCACGTGGGATACATTGTTTGGCCGTGGATAGTAGGCTCTCGCAAAAATCCTGGTATGCACTCTCAAAATTAAATGTGTCCGGAGGTGACAATCTCTCAGCGGATTCATCTGTGAGAAAGCAAAAGCGTTTTCAATCAGCCTTGCGAAAGTTCCAACGCTTCACCGGATCGCTGTGGGCAGGAACCTTGAGTCTTGGTAGCTTAATGAGAGAGGGTCGGTTTTGTGAACCCGGGAACTTTCCTAGAACACGTCTGTCCGACAGTCGGCTGTCCTGGCCGAGACTCGCGAAGGCGAGGTCCGGGTTGGTGCCGACGTTATAACGGCAACAGAAGAAGCTGGCTGTTTCCTTTGGGTCATAGAACTGTCCAAGGTTGTTGGATGTTGCCCAGGAGTCCAGGCTCTCACCGTCAGGAAATGTTTTGTTGTAACCCAGTTGACCTGTTGGCAGTTGAAGTCACCAACGTACAGACTGGGGTGTGGGAATGTCGGGATGGCCGTTGGTGTGAATCTCGAGCGTGGAGGTTTGCAGACGTTGATGATCTTGTATCCTGCGACGTCAATGCATAACCACTCAGTCTCTGATTGTTCTGGAGATTGATCGGCCAGTGACCATTCCAACCGCTCGTGGACAAACGTGTCAACGCCATGATTCCTGCTCAGGACTGAACCAGCTAGTGAAAAGTTGGGAATCACTAGGTTGTCTGCATTTGTGCAGTGGGTCTCCTGTAGGACGATGATGAATGCCTTGTTCTTATAGGCTAGCTGCTCAATGACGCAAATCTTGTTTGCAGTGAGCTTCCTGGTGTTCAGCTGGAGTATGCTGGGTCGTGGGTCATCTTCTGCAGCATTTCTGCTGCCGCGCCCTGAGAAGGGCGTAATATGGACCATGAGACGCCGAACACATCCAGCGCTGGTAGCAGTGGTTGCTCTCGTAGTGACAGGTTTGGTTGACATTTGTAGCAAATGTCGTACAGGAGGGCCACCTAAAAGCACCTGTCATCCTCCCCTTAAATTGTCGGACGCAATGGTAATCCTGGTGTGAACGAACATTTACACTTCAGGGTATGTAATGCATACTTCGGTAGGCATTTGTACAGGCAACTAGTAAGCGTTTCGTGCTAGCCTGCAGGGAGCGGGTTTGCTAAAAACTTTGGGGGATCAAACCTTTTTGCGTTTTGATGATGTCACCATGCTCACTCAACCGTAGCACGACCTTCTTATAAAATTGGCAAAATGGGGGGCACATTGTGAAATTGATATATTTTAGTGAACATGGCCCCCCTGGCTAGGCCCATGATATTGGTATAGCACCTAGTAGTGTATACAAGTGTACAATGGTGCTATATCTAGATATCTAGCACTTAGCACTGTATTTAATATGAAAACACTTTAATTCTGAGAGTTGGGCCTAAATAGATACAATTATGCTCAAAAATTGTGATAATCAATTCAAAGTTGGTCAGTTCCGATAAATAAAATGCACTGCTACTAATAATCACAACATAGATCATATCATATACAAACCACAAGGTCTTTTGGTAAATATTAGCAGTGCACCCAGGCGTTTAGCCAGAAATTGTATTGAGGGTGGGGAAAACAATAACCGAGTTTCAACATTTAAATATTTTTATTGCTTCTTTTTTTTAATATCATCCATGAAGTGTGCATGTTTCTAGCTTTTCTCCTGAACAATTGTGTTCAGATTTAGACCGACAAATGAAAAGTCTGCTTTCATGGAATTGACAAGTTTTAAAAGTTTTGATGGTGAAGTTCCACGCTTTCACTTTGGATCAATGCCACCATTTGCTCATAAACCTTTTTTGCAAAAGCGCTAGTAAACCTCTCAATGCCCAATATTGCACTTTAGCAAGAAGCCATCGCGGCCGCCATTACGATTGCGGTTGTTATAGGCCTACTGTGTTTGCACGCTTCTGATGTACACCAACACAGCACGTTCAACCGATGCCGAGCAGCGATTTTGCTCTGAGGCACTGATTCCCGAAGCAGGCCTTCTACAAAACTTTCGCGCATATAAGAAGTGGAACCCGTTTTCATCTAATGTTTGAGTGATTAATTCATGTGTGCAGTTGATAATCGTAAACGCTAGAATCTTTCAACGCGTTTGAAAAATGTTTGGATTTTTGATAATCCGTAAGATCGTTTCGTTATGTTCAACCTATTCCGTAAAACCTTTGTAGTTACCTTAAACTTACATCGTTTGAATTGTTTAATGAAACTTTGCTAAATTTAACTGACTTCATTGAAATATAAGATGGAATTACACTGTAAAAACAATCGCAACCCTGCAGTATTACAAAACTTATTGATCACGCTCAGCTGCATGTAAAGACAGCTTAGCACTGCACGTAATTAAATTTGTATAAATCACGGGCTTTTTGAAAATACAATAATTATCAGCGGAATTTGAAGACCTAATGGGGAAAATTCAAATTTAGTTTCATTTTACTCACATGCGCTTTGCCAACAAGAGAGATTGCAAGCTCAGGGATGGACATTAGGAAAGGATAACGAGTCAGTCGTCCCGGCCCCCTCTTGAAGATACACCGTGCCCCATTATGAGAGCTTTGCAGCATTGTTTAGTTAAAAAAGCTATGTACAACTCTAGAGCCACATTCAAGGACGTTCTGAAGGAACTTACATGCTCTTCAAAATAAAGCAAAAATGAATGGAATATGTGCCGTAGGAGGCAGCTTTCATGTGTGTAGCTGCAAAACTTTACAAATTTTTGTTCCTTCTGTATGTATCTAAAGCTCTTGAATTTAGTTCACAAATTAAAAGGTGAAAAAAAAAATCTACTTCATCCACGGAAACCCATATACACCTTTCGCAATGGCGATGTTACGAAAGGCCATTTCAGAGAGCATCCCCCTCAATTTTTGTATCCACCCTTGCGCAAGTTATTTCAGTATCTGTGAGGAATGGCAGTGTCAATCTTCCAGCACTTGCAAAATAAAAAGCATCTTACTACTTACATCAGATTTTTCTGCTGGCTCTTCTCGTTGCAGTTAAATGATTTCAAATAATTTACTGTAGGATAAGGTGGCAATGGACATCAGATGAAAGTTGAAACACTGAGCTTATGAACAGCTTGTCGGAGTCTAATATCTTGAAAAGACTGATTTTTTACTCGCCGGCAAGATAAAAGGAAATCATTGATGAAAACGTTAAGGCTCCAAATATTTGGGACCGAAACTCCACAATACATGCCATCAGAAATAAATATCTGGAATGAATGCTATTGTTGCTAAACAGTGACTATGGCGCAGTGAAGAAGACTTTGGAACTGAATCGATTCTTAGCCAAAGCTTCAGCTTCAAGACATACAAAATTTATCTCACCGCCATAATCGCGCATTTAGTTTTAAAACTGTGTAAAAACAAATATCTGCCATTTTGATTTAAGGCTACGCTGACGCTAGAAACAAGGATGGGTTATATTTGTAACACTCACGGTTATCGGAGATAAATTTCCTATGGTCTTGAAATGAAGCATACATCACCACTAGGTGTGCTACAGCAAGCTTGTGCGCCAAAAACAGCTGCGAAAAGCGTTACTCCAATTGTTTTTACCTGCGATCATTGATTATTACGATTACAATGGTCAGGTACAAGTTTGTATTCGACTAAACGCTGAAGTAGGATAAGTTCCTTCAGGCAGTTTCGTTGATCTGCACTGAAGTATTTGTTTGGCTTATACATCAAATATTTTGTTAACCTGAAAACTTTGGAATAGGAGGTGGCATTGCCGCGTTGCACCCCCCCTGGCTATTCGCTTGATGACATCCATATTCTGATTGTGGGCTACAGACAAGCGCAGGAATTCGTGATTGAGCGAAGGTCATGTGCACACCGATTCGGTAATTCAAATTAACCAACACAATTTTCAAAAATCATGACAATTCTGTTTGCATAGGAAATCTGTATACTGTGTCTACAGATAATCCAGTGATACTGTTCAGCTTTCTCATTTATTCCCTGGTTTTGTGGTGGGAAACGTTTCCAACAGTAATGTAACCATGAAATTTGCAGAACTACATTACCTTTTAACACAAAATGTTGGGGGGACAAAAGATATTATGACCCCCCTGTCCAAAAGTTGGAGGGATATGTTCCCCCGTCCCCATCCCCCCCTTAAACTCGGTACCTGTAGGTCTGCATGTACTTTCTGCAGAATTGACAACTATATATTGGCGTGGAATAGGCACAGAAAAAAGTGTTTTTTATTGCAGATCAGCACTGCGTCAAGGTGCTTTTGAGCTTGTTTGCAGCACAGTAAAGCGATTGTACATGTCTCTGGATGTCCTCCTCATCCTTCAGCAAGGCATTTAGTGATACACCACGATATTTGACTTGATCAGAAAGTTGTACATTTGCACCGTGTAGAAAAACATTGGATGGAGCAGTTGTAAGTTGTTTATATTTTTTGGGACAAAACGTACACGACTTATTTGTTGCAATTAGAAGCGATTTCGTGCTCTGCAGCATAATCTCCACAAAAATCAGGGGATACTGAAGTCCACAAATGCTATGGACCAACACACATATCTCAATATCTCATCAGCAAACATTAGATGACTCACCACCATATTTCCCACAGTGCACTCCACTCCGATTGAACACAGCTGTTTTGAGCGTTTGCAAACGCAAACAGTGAATAAAAAATGAAAATGACCCCAAAACTCCCCCATGCCTTATCTCGTTGGTTATAGTAAAGAGGGATGACAAGTTAGTGCCCCATTTCACTTGCATGGTCTGGTGTCCACACCAAATCATCAACAGTCTTACTGTGCACATCGGTACACTGCGCTTAATTACTGTAGTTCAGCAAACAGCAGGCTGTGGTTCGTTCTGTCAAATGCTTTTCAGACGCACCTAACAATGCTGAAAACGCTGGGGTACCTTTGTTCACGTAATGTACGACACAGTCTGTTTGAGCAAAACTATGCACTTGTCAGTGCTATATTGGAGCTCAAAACCAAAGTGGTTGTTTGTGGTGACCACCAATAGTCAAATACAGGACAAAGTTCATTGTTCAACCAATTTGGAGATGGTAGTTGCAAGAGAAATACGCCAGCACCACTTATGTAACGATTCTTATTTTTGCAAATATGTAGGACTACAATGGTAGTTTGCATGCACTCCTACGCAGGGCTGGCGCTATCATTCGGCGAATGAAGCGGCTGCCTAGGGCGCTGGGTTAAAAGGGGGAGCCAAAATAATAATTGCGTGCATTAAGAAGTGACAAATGCATACCGAAAAAAGAGAATGAACATGATGAAAGTGAATGAAACACACGATCGTGCAGTTTATGAGAAGATAAAGGTTCTATACACTATTTCAAGTATGCAGCAGAGGGGTTAATATTTTTCCTATTACTTTCAATTTCCCTTATACTAGACACGCGATGTCGCAGATATAGATTTTATTCATGTAATAAACTTTTCTAATGTACACAAAGGCCTTCGTATTTCCGTAATGTATGTGATGAGCAGAGTAAGAATCTTTGTGTAGGAAGGGTGGGCACTGGAAAGGATCTTGCGTAGCGTGCTCACAAGTCTATTAATGGTCTCCTGTCAGGACCAGCAAAGCATGTCTTCCAGGCCATACTTTATCAAGCTCAGTTCAAACTTTCAAGGGTAGTACCTCTGTTATTTTCATTTTTTGATTCTTGCTTTTTCCTGGCTGCGCCGCTTTACCGAGTACGTTTATGTCCAAGCCTCAACTAAATCATGTTTCAGTCATCAAGTGTAGTCAGATTAGGAAACTCTGTCGAAACGCCAAAATTATTGGCGTTAGTAGACTAGTTCATGGCTTCTCAAACTTTTTCGTTCTAAGACCCATTTAAAAATTTTTTTTTACCCGACGTCCGTCCAGTTGCAAAAATTTGCCGCCCAGTATCACCGAATTTTAGTCACTGTACGGCACTGAAATTTTGCTCTGCACTTCAGAACTTACTAAATTTTGTGGTTATACCGTCGGATAGACGCTCGCGGGGCAACTGCTACCAACCTATTCCGACTCTGGAACGAGGTCGCTGCTGACTACAGTCTTGATGTGGGTAAACATGTCGCTATTGCATGCGATGGAGCTGCTGAAATGATAGGCCGCCGAAATTCCCTCTCACAGAAACTGACTGCACAAAATCCTATTACCTACACAGTGCACTGCCAAGCGCATCGCTTAGCCTTGGCTTGTACGGACACGGTAAAGGAGCTACAACACATCCAGGATTGCGAACGTGGCTTAGTCCAGACGTGGAAGTACTTTTCAATTTCGCCGCTCAAGACCGCAAAACTACAAAAAATGCAAACTGCTGATGTTGATTCGTCTGCGCGAAAATTAGTTAAAGCCTGCCGTACTCGCTGGCTATCTCATGGTGAGGCTGTAATCGCAATGAAAGCAGAACTACCTGCTGTACACGCTACGCTCCAATATTTTGCTACCGAGAAGAAAGATTGCACAGCATTTGGTATTCTTCATTTAATTTGCTCCAAACGATTTCTTTTCTCCCTTTACTTGCTGAATGCTGCTTTGGTCCATCTCAACAAGTTATCACTGTTGTTTCAAAAAGGTAGTTTTAACTTTTCTCACATGCAGTCGGCACTTT
>Ga0210059_1000406_pt1 | contig 53379 bp, 42 predicted proteins | sample Ectturendosymbi2_FD_188042 | JGI IMG/M metagenome (GOLD analysis project Ga0210059, IMG submission 188042) | Ecteinascidia turbinata endosymbiont from Florida, USA - Sample 2 (SPAdes) (version 2) | ecosystem: Host-associated > Tunicates > Ascidians > Unclassified | place: Key West, Florida... | reverse complement strand
CTGGGGGGTGTTTTCAAAATTTTTCTAGTGGGTGGCCAAAAGTGGTGGAATTTGTTTTTTCCCACTCGAAACTAAGAAAACACTTTTTGCTGAGATTTTCAGAATCCAGGGGGGAGGACTTTTCCCCCTGGCCCTCCTTCCGATGCCCATCACGCTGCTTAAAGTTTGTAAAGACAAAGTGCTGCGTTTTAATCTTTCTCAGTACGTTTGCAGGTATAGGCCCGCTTGATAATTATATAAACAACCGAGCAAAGCAGTTCGTTTGGTGACAACTTTCCTGTTGTCTTCGCACGACCTCTTGCACTTTGTGCTTTTCATTTAAGACGAAGGAATTCCGGGTTTTATTGCGCGTTGCCATTGTGATGTGTACCAACGTCAGGTTCAGTGTAAACAGACGATTAGCACTGGCGAGCTCTGAAAGTGGATTGGGGTTCATCGTGGTGCAACTACCAGTTCGAATAGTTCTGTTTCGAAGCATAATAGGTGTTTCTGGCCAGCGAAGGAAAAACGGCTGGCAACGATGTAAATCAAACAGAACCGCAAAGCAATTATACCTAAGCACCTGCCCGCGAGAACATACGAGGTAACTTGTTAAATTATCCTTCTATACCCGGTAATAAGAAGACTCGTCACAGTAGTTAGAAGACATAACTTTGCACTCGTGCGTCGTAATCACCTTCCCAGACTTCTCACTTCTAACGAAAGAACTGTAAAATCTGCCGGTATCTGTTGTAGGTTTGTCTGAGTTCTGTAACTCTGAAAAGCAGATATGCTACAAACACGTCGAACAAGTGTATATCATATATCTTACAAACGTTTTTCTTGGTCGTTTTTTCTCTGTATTTGGGAAGTAGGCGATATCTAAATCGATCTGCCGCTCCTGATCATTCCGCCATATTGTTTGCCGCTACTGTTTTGTCGCAACATTCAGGAACGAGAAAAATGTCAGTTCTTTGGGGTATGCAGGAATCACGGCTATTATCTCCAGGAAAAAACGTAATGGTCCGGAAACAAAAGATAATCTAACACGACTTCTGGCCGGAGCCGGATCTTAATGTCAGATCACTGACGTGAAGAAGGATCGAGCGTGTTAACGGGTTCGTAGATCGTGGCCCTGCGCGAGACTATACTGGACTGGTGCCTGGTTACGTTAGGAAAAACCCAGGTAGACGTAGCTAACGAAATAGAGGGAGAACTCTTCTAACTCAGCACCCAACCGCAACTGTGTCTAATCCTGAACCGCTGTCCACCCCTCGTGGAACAATAGCAGTTTAATCAAACAAAGAAACACACAGAGAATGCAGGTTAAGAACTGAGCGGAGAACACATCCAAAAGCATTGAAATTCGCTGCCAAGCAACTAGGGGTCGGCAAGCTCACGTACATCGTAACACTGTATGTAGCACACAGCCAAAAGCCACAAACTACAGAGCCACAAAGCAGAGAATAAATGAAGACTTTGTTTTATAGATGCTGTTCTTTTCGAAATGCACTGAAACAATACTAGATTTTTAATTACGCGTATGAACTTGAGCGCAGAGGTTTTTGCACTAACATGTTTTCTTTCTGTGCGTATGTCTTTTCTGTTGTGCAGTTTTACCGATTTGCTTAAAACTAATCTTGCTATTATTGAGGCCTCTCGGCCGACCCATGCGTGATGCACCACGAACGGGATGTGTGCTAAGAATCGCACCTATATCTATGTCGTGCGAACAAGCAATAATCGAGTGAGCACGGTGTACGGTTTCTATTGTTGCTTGCTACCACAGTGCGAAGCTTTGCGCGGCCCTCCGATCGCAACACTATGTTACAAAAAAATCATCAAATGTCTTGCCAGAAGTGATCTGATAACAGGAAAAACATGAAAAGCAGCAAAGCAAGAACGATTTCGGTGTTTTCCGGAATTGCGTATTTCCAACCGGAACGGAATTTCGATACATCTCTATTTCATTGCGTCAGACCTTCCAACTGCTTGCCAGAGATGGCCGCGGATCTCGGAGTCGACTCCGGCATGCTTCTGCGTTTTTCTTCAGACCCGGATCGGGAGTCACGTTTTTTTTTCGGAAGCAGCATCAGTCTGCGTAGCCTTTATAAATGTCATTGCTGAAGTGCAAACATTGCTGCATTTCGGTTGCATCGATGATTGGCGGAGTTCGAACAGGAGTCAGAATTTTCAAATTTGCAAAAATTCGGACCCGGATCCGGATTCAAAGTTTCGGAACAGGAGTGGATTTGATTCTGAAAATGTGACTCCGGCCGCCTCTGTCGCCTGCCTGTACGTGACCTGTTGCTGCTTGTGCTTAATCGAATATTTGGCTGAATAATCCCAGGGTGCGTTTCTGTTGTGTCATACGTTGATGCCCATGCGTATAACACGCTCCTGGCCAAGTGCTTTGAAATTGGAACGTGTGTGGCATGCTGGTATGCGCAGAGAAGTTGCCACCTACCTGAAATCGCTAATGCATTTAAATCTATAAACATTTGGTCGTATGTTGACTTGGGCGCATCGAACAACGCGTGCCAGTTAAATTTCACGCCGGACTTGACCTTTCCGAAACTTGGCTTCTACGTAAAAACGCTATTTTGTGCTTGGAATGCATCCCACATTTAATCTTCAAACGACGCAGTGCTGCTGAGGTGGTCCAAGCGGGTTTTAGATGAAATGTGCCGCCTACACGTATCAGGTGTTGCGCACTGCATCAATGTCATATGTTGACTTGCGTGTGCTGTTTTGTTCTTATAAAGATTGTCACATGTGACATTGTCGGGTGCGATCAGCGGACATTTTTTCAATCCTAGCGTAGTTTTTTCAAGAAAAAAATTCTGGACATTTTTTCATGTTGTTAACATACCTGTTCGCTGCTGTTTGTTTGAAATCGATACCAATGATTTCTGCGCTCGTTGGAAAGCATCGCGAAACCTTAATTTATTTTTTTGCGAAAAAAGGTGAACTCAAAGTCTGGTGCCGCGATACAGGTCTTTTGAAGCATTGTCGAGGGGGCAGTTAGCTCCTTATTTCTGGCAAAAGCAGAATTACTGCGTTCGCGCGCCGAGTCCACGCGTCGTCGATGCGTGATTCATCTAATGTGCAGTTATCGTCACGTGACCAACACCTGGGTTTTCACCACCAAGGCCTCTGAGAGACAGAGGTGTTGGTTTCACCACAACGTCGCACGCGGTGCAGGAAAAACTGAAAATGTGCACTGAATTCGGTCGGACTGGCGAATTTGTAACAAGCCGATGTCGTCGTTTCTCTGAGCAAAGTATTTGTCGGTTTAATTTAATTTTCCCGTCGGAATACCTCCCCGATGCGTCTTGGCAGCAGAATTGGACACTGCTCGGCAGACAAAATCGAAATCGCTGAATTCGTATGAAACGGGCTAATAAGGCTTGTTTTGATTTGATGGACTGTGTTCGCTGCTTTTAGAAATGAAAACAAACGGAAAAACAAACGATGCCCCCGCCATGCATAACGGCGCTCACAATGATTAAGGCAAACACCGAAACAATGCTCGTTTGTTTAGGTACAGTATTTTATAGCGAAATGCAGCTCTTTTATAGAAAACCATTTTTTCCTTTGTTTATAGTGATCGCATAGACGCAATCTTAATTTCTCAAGTGCTTAAAGTCCCCGGTTGGTGTTTTAACCTGTTTTGTGGCGCTTTGTAAGTAGCCGCTCAGTCATGTCGCGAGTTGTGGAGAAATTATAAAAAGTCGCCTTCCCGAAGTATTTGAAAGCCTTTCCTTGCCACCGAAACAGTATCGGTGAGTTGACGTAAGATTAATGTTGATAAATTTGAAAGAAGCCATTTAACTTTTACCAGTTTCCAACCAACCCGATGGTTCGACGCTTCGTTTTCGTCAAACATAAAATAATGTTTTCGAGACAAAGGTTCGCGCACTGTCCGAGCAATTAACGAAAGCGAATAAATTGTTGCTTTTGAAAAAGCGCGAACGGAGCAGAGAGCAGAGTTCGCAAACAGCGGATCCAACTGGAGCGGTTTTGCTGCGACGAAAACTTCAAGTGTTTGCGAAGCGTGGCCTGACTGTGTCGCAAGAGCAGTTGTCGCGCACTGTGCAAAAATTTTGAAAAGCGCACCTTTGCAAGTGACAAGAAAAAAAACAGTTTGGAAGTAATCTTCTCTCCGTTAGACTGTTCAGAATACGAATCGCTGGTCGCAGAAATTACTTGCGTGGTCATCATGTGCTGTCTGGTCAAGAAATTTGGTGCGTGGGCGGAATTGTCCCAGAACATTATCCCAGCCGGTAACCACAGCAGCTAATGTTTCTTTACGTTGAGAGCAATTTCCTCAAAACGTGGTCGTTAAGGACGCTCTCCCACAATTTTCGCGGAAACATCTTCGACTTCGTCGTCTTGCTGATGTAAAAAATTCTTGTTTTTCTGTGCGTCGATCAACCTAAGTTTTTGTAACACAAGTCGTAGAAATTAAATGGAAATTGCCGGTCTTTACGTTCGTGCACCATTTTGCAATCGCTTGACAACGATGTTGTCTGGCTGCTATGGAGGTAATTGCACAAATCTTCGCTTGTTTAAATTTTGTTGAGCACCGGTCAAAGTACGGACATACTTTTTACACGTCACATGGTCAAGTCCAGTGCTTCTTAACTTTTTTCCTTACGTAACCCAGATAACTTTTCATAAACATTTCATGACTTGATATTTTGTTAGCACAGGCTACGTTTGTACGCATAAATAAAAGCACATTGTTCTAAATAGCGATTTATTTCCGTATGGCCTACTCGAAAACTGAAATACAGCCCGTGACGCACTGGTTGAGAAACACTGGTCTGGTGGGCAGGGGCGTAACGACGTTAGATGGCGCCTGGAGCAAGAAGCAAGTTTGGCGCCCCCATATTCGAACGTGAGGTCTTTCGGAAGCAAATGTACTGTTTTGAAGAAAGTACTTGTGACATTGCTGGGACTTTTCGGCCCCCTCTGCAGTGATTTTGCGCCCGGGAATCGTGCTCCTCTTGCCCCCCTCGTTACGCCCCTGCTGGTGGGCTACAAGTTTTTTTCCTTGTGCCACTGGCGGACTACGTGGAAACTGGTAGTGTTCTCGATATCCTCATCCAGCTGAGACGGAAGCTTCTACGTAAAGCTCAAATAATTGTAACCATACTGCTGGGCAATCTTCCAGCTTCATCCAGCATCGACAAGGCAATTAACTTTCGTACATTCACACCGAAAATTTGACTATTTTTTGGTTTCAAAGTTCTATTTACACCAGCAAGGCTTGCTTCTCAATCATAACTCCTTTCAAGGCTGTTTTCTTCGTACTGCGATTTTTTCTTCCATCATGCGGTTACCTCCAGCAACTTTGGCCAAGTGATTCATGATTGTCTGTTGAATAAATTTGTATTGTACGCAAACGCGACGCCACTGAGCAAAGTGGACAAATGAAGCAGCGCTTCGTTGACATGTGCGATATTTTTCCCAAGCTCTGCGACGTTTCTCCGGACTACGTAACAACGTTGCTGAAGAACCTGCGCGCACTCACTCACATGACTCTCGCTCTACCCTCCTCCAACACAGCTGCCTCGACATCAGGTAATTCGTGCGTGTCATTGTTTGTGCGCGTATGACAGTGATGACAATACTTCGTAGTTCTCGCTGGGTTTGTCTTCTTAGAAAACGTGTTTCACTTTTGGAGCTTTGCTCTGTCTCGGGCGTGGAAAAAGGGTCGTCTGTTAGTCTTCGTTTTATCTTTTTGCCACAAAAGGAACAAGAGCATCCGAACCTCACATTCAACCCGTCCAGACGGTCGCTCCCTACCTGCTCGTGGCCCTTTTCAAAAAATGCCGTAACCGGGTCTTTGTTGTGAGTCAAGTATCAGCCTCGCATCTGGCGCATCACGGGAGCGACGAAGAGAATATTAAGACCATGTGCGATTTTTTCCACATATTTAGGAAACAGATGCTGGGCAGCTTTACTCGAGTAACGATTTAAGGTCAATTCAACGCCGGTATGCGGTGGAACTAATAAGATGTGATCGGTGACGGACATTATTAAGACAAGCGTTCCGGTGTCGTCGGAACTTGTCACGTTTTTGAAGATATTTGCCTGCGGGCGGCTTGGCCTGCAAAGTATTGATAGGTTTAACTTCACGGCTTGGATGACGCGCGTGTACGACTTACCCCAGCGGCCAAAATTTTTCACAATTTCTTTTCCGATAAAGCGATCATCCCGACCAAAAGGAGGGAAAGGAATGTAAAACAAAACGTGTTTTGATGGTCTATTCTGCTTTGGGCTTGCGTTTTTGTTGAACAAAATTGTTCTGAAGGCTAGATTTCTTAGCGATAAAACAGAGTAGAACAACTGCTCTTATCGCGTGTTGCCTGTTGTGTGTAAGCTTATAACAGTTGGCTTATCGGGAATTGCCTGAGATTTTTATCTGTTAGTTGTTTTTTTGTCTGCCGTCAACTATTTGACGATCGACAATAATCTTTTTTCTGAATTTTCGTCTTCCTCACTACCAGCGCTACGTCAGAGGTACTGGATCGTCAGCGTAGAAAAATTTAAAACGAAGCCTTGATGCTAAAAAGGAATTGGTCACGCTTGTTTTCGACCTTTTAAAATACCGTCGTGAACCAAAGGTTTTCCCCTTGGGTGGCTATACTTAATATGCCATGTTTGTTTACTTATTTGAGATTTGCAGTATGATTTCTTTGTATGGAAACTTCCTTCGAGTTAATGTCTTTGAAAACTTGAACAACGTAATTTCCAGCGGTTTTGAACATGACGCACCTGAAGTGAAACATCTACTGAGCATTCATGGCATTACTATTTTCTTACGTTGCCCGTTGTCGGAATAGTTTAATAAGGTAACGCCTGGGAAGAGCTAGTTTGACTGAAACTGTACTTACGGTCGCATGGGAATATCACTTGCAAGGGTCCTTACGAAACAACAACGTCGCCTTCACATTGGGTTCAAATTAAAAATCAAAGTTCGTAGGCTTTGAATACAATCCTTTATTTTTGAAGTTCTTGTACGGTGCGTTCTCTCGCAGCTCATTCTGTTGCAGCTTAGCTCATGTACTCAAGAAATTCATCCTTTCCACAAGCCGCGTTATTCAGACAAACCTTTGATGGTTGCTGATGTTTTACTGCGTTGTTGCATTTTTACCGACTTGAACGAAGGCATCGGCGCAAAAGCGGCATGCCGGTTCTTTCCCTTAACGGCGGCGTGCATTTATGAGTTGTGTAAGGGCGAGCTGTGAAATAAGATCTAAGTTGCGAAGCTTTCGATCTCTGCACACGTTAAAGCGACAAACCTCGGCAGTGACTTGTCACGAACTCTAAAAATGTGTCTGCAGTACGTCGAGTAGAAATGCTCTATCTCTGTACCGTTTAGTATACCAGCTTGCCTTTGTTTAATGCGGTTACCCGCTATTTATTGCTGAAGACAGGGAACGCCTTCCGGTGAGTCTGAGTTTCGGCGGGGTTTGCTAAAGTGACCATTAATGAAAAAGGCTTCAAAAAAATGACAAGCCTATTACTTCCATTCTCTGTGCGGGCGATGAAGCTGAAGAAATGGGTCTTTTGCTTTAATAATGATAAATCGGTGCCTTTTCACTAAAACAGACATCTGCTTAAACAGTTTTTTTTAATGCTTTTCAGCGCACTCTTTCAGTGGAAATGAACGCTTGCCCGGCTCTTCCATTCCTCCGGCCAATCAAACGTCCAGTTTATCCACTATCGGAAGCATTTTCAACGTGTTCGGGTCCAATAACACGGTCCGGGTGAGAACGCATTCTATTTTTAACTTAAACATCGCAAGGTTGGTTTTCCTTAGCTCGGCCTGCGGCAGTGAGATGTGTAAATGACAGCAAATGCTTTTTTACTGCAGCAAATGCTAATCCAGCACCATATGAAGTAGAATAGTTTCTGTTTGGCATCAAAGCTGAACAGATTGTTTGACTTGTGCCAGGTACTGAAAAGTTCGATGCGAGAGCTCTTTTCGAAATACTCGAAACTACATTGGTTTGCGTTTGAAACATCTAGGTCTCGACAAACGTACACGAGGTATACGTCACTGACTGCCCCGCTGCTGTTACCCGACGATGTTTTTTTCTTATAAACTTTTAAGTTCGTCGTGCACCGTTTAATTCTTTTTTTCATGGCCAAGTATAGATTTCGCGCACTCTTCACACCCGCTTTTCCTCTGGGGAGGGTCGCATGGGACCCACGGTTGCAGCCAACAGGACTCGCCGACCTTTGTTGGGGCATTTTTATGGCCGAGACATTGTGGTTAGGATCTTTCTACTCAGACAAGTGGCTCGCCATTCAGCGCTTTACGAATTTCACAGCTGCGCACTTTGGCGCTAAGTGTCGCACCGAGAAGTCTTCGTAAAAATCCCATCTCTTCCGCTTGCATATAGAATAGTATATTTCCGTCACTCCTCAAGATTTATGACCATACGTGAAGATCGGAACAAAGATTTTTTAGAAACTGAGTCACGGAACGATAGATCTCAACCAACAATGTATTTGCCTTACCAGTCCGTGTATCTCCTTCTGCCTTTCGTCATTCGTGAATACCACCCCAAGGTACTTGCCGCTAACTTGCAGCGCGCAACCGCGCACTGACTTGGGTTTCTGGAGGGACGTAAAACGTCGGTCTTTTTAGTGTTGACTTGCATTTCAGCTTGATTTCAAGCAGCTATGTACTGATTAAGTGCAAGCTGGGCGCCCTATTCTATCACCAAATCGTCCCGCAAGAAGCAAACGGCTGACCCTGCAACTTCCAACAATGACACTTTCGCCGACTCGACTGTGGTGTGTGTGGTGCGCGGGCCAAATTGTGTTGTTTACACGCAACATGGATTATGCTTCTGTGTCGGAGCAGCGGCGGTTTCTAGCCACATGCGGCGTTTGCCGTTGTGTTTTGATGATGTGCTGACAGCGAACATGAGCACGAACGCCGTTGCAAAAGAGTGGTTTTTCTTCAAACCTTCAGCGAAACGCCTGTACTATCCTAACCTGCACCTTACCGTAGAATATCTCGGGAGGACTGCTGGGCCCCGACCATCTTCACTTGATAAAATCCGGTCCATTGCGAAAAAGTGAACACTATGAAGAAGAGCGGTGACAACACACACGCTTGTGGGGGTCCAACAACACCAGTGAACGGCTTTGACTTGACGCTGCTGAAACGGACACAAACTTCTGAGAAGGAATATAATGACCTGACAGCTAGTAGCAGGTGGCCCATGTAAATCTGCAAAACTCCCCAAAGCTTTATTCGAGGAATCCGTTCGAATGCTTTTTCGAGGTTGACAAAACAAGCGTAGACATCTTTGGCATGCTCCAAGATTCTCAAAAGATTTGCCGGGGAACGAAAATTTTATCTGCTACTACGTGCTGAATGAAAACTTCTGGCTAACAGGTATCCTCCATCTTGGTTCAATTATCTCTCGTCATCTGTTTTCAAGGCATTTGGCGTACTTTGCAGACGAGACACTGTAGCGGGATTGCTTCGATGGTTAGTGCATTCTCTCCCGTCTTCCTTGTGCGTGGGAACAATGCTTGCTAATCCTTTGGTATAGAGTTGTAAGTCCGGCCGGGATTTTCGGGTCGGACCGGGTTCGGGCTTTAGTATGTCAAAATGTTTCGGGCCTGCACACAATTTTTATTCGCTACAATGGACACTTTCGTCGCCATTTACTGTTGCAGCAATCGAGTTGATTAAATCTTCAATGAAGAATGATTAATTGTGAATCATTTAGTCATGTTTACTCCGCTACACCACCAACACTCCACAGTTGCGCATATCTTCACTCACTCAGTAAATTTGGCTTTCGGGCATAACATGGGCTTCAAAAATGAATCTCGGGCCTAGGCCGGGTTCGGGCTTGTGATTTCGTGTTCGGGCTTCAAAATGACGCCCGTTTACAACTTTGCATTGGTGCCAACCCATAGCGCCAGGTACTTGACATAAAGCTCTATCAGTGCCAGTCTTTAAGCATTACAGGTCTTAGATTTCATCATAATCTGCAATCTTCTCAGATTTCAATGATTTGACAGGTAGGGCGACTTCGCAGCGATGGCATATTCCTCCCCCAAATGCACCTCGCGTGTTTTTCATGGTATAAAAATAAGTGCATTCAGAAAATCTTTGAAATACTCTCTCCATCCGTCAAGGATGTCCCCCCTTGGAGTTCATTGCTGAGCAGAACACCGTTTTTACGATGGATCTAGCAATACGAGCGGAGACGGCGGATGGTTTGCCAGAAAACTTTCTTGGCTGACCATTAAGTGCAATCCAATTTGTATCTGAAAATCTCCTATGACTGCATTTTGGGCATTTTTTATCACTTAAGCTGTGGCCTTTCACACCTCAGCAAACTGCGAATAAAAAGTCTCGACTTTGTTCTGAAACCAGCCCTTGAAGGCTACTTTCTTTTTTCGGGTGGCATCTCTCACCTCCTGGTTCCACCTAACTGTGAATCTTTTTCCAACCTGTGCATTCCGGGATCTCTCGAAACAAGGACGAAGCGCTTATCTACAAAGGTAGTTCGTACATCCTTGTCCACCATGGCCTTCCACTTTGTTCGTTAGGACCTCCAAGTCCCACACGTTCATCCATGTAGGCCCTGTTGGTTTTTCCAGGCAGGAGTAGCAGACGACCAGGTAGAGATCCAACGGCAGCTGTACACTTCGTTTTTGACACCAACGTCTCACACAAACAAGACATCGCAAACGAAGTAGAGATTAATCAGAGACCACTGACGCAGCGAATCACTGCACCACAGCCTGGGCAAACTTTCTTGGCGCAACGCCAGATTGGAGAAGTTTGCACCCATTGTCCAGCCCAACAGTGTTAGAGCCACGACGCTTAATGAAAAGATGCAAGCATCATCCGTGGAATACAGTTAAGCTTCTTAAGCTGCTTCATGCTCTTTCCCTGCAAGTGAAGTAATGTTCCAGTTTCCAATCGCTAGCTTATGGCGAGATTACGGTTTACAAATGGCTTTCAAATCTTCCGGCGTAGAAGCACCATGGGCCGTCCCCATTCGCCTCCCCAGATATGTAACCGGTGCGAAGTGGGCCCTCCACTTGTGAACGGGCCATGGGGGAGAACGTCGCATTTTATCGAACAAGCACCTTTGCATAAAACCCGAACGCGGTATTCGGTCACGCGCGTGGCAACCGATGCGTGATGCTGTTGATCGTTTTGCACGTTTCGTGTTACTAGCTGCCCAAAATACACAGATGGACAAACTGGTCACGCCATTTACGCAGCAACTTTTATGGATCAGGGAGTACCACGGGGAAGTGCTGCTCCGGGAATATTTGTGTAGTAATGGCCTTGCACAATCCCGTTGCCACGGGGACGCTTTGGTGGGGTTAGCCCCCCCAAACAAAGTTCCATTCCCCCCCACATTGAAATATGAAACACTGTAAATTAGTGGAATTTTTGTCAAATTTGAATGTCAAGCCCCCCCTGCACGAACGTAAATCCCCTTCGCACAAACGTAAAGCCCTCCTATTGACGACTTTCTGGCGATGGTTCTGGCCTTGCATTGAGTCTACGGCATGAGCAGACGTGCAATAATTACTACACCTGAAAAGCAGAGGCTTTGTGTTGCGCTAGCACTTTCTTTCATGGGACAGTGTGGACGATATTTTTTCTCCTTATGTGCCTCATAGTCATTAGCCACCAAGTATAGATTTTATTATTCAAATCCTGCGTGAGTATTATGGAATGTTTTGATGTGAATAGCAGTGGTTGCATTCGTCGCTCGGTGAAGTGTTTGTATTGGCTCTTCTGAAGAAGTGCCGCAATTTTTAAGTCATGGTGAGGCAGACACGTGGCAACGGCTTGCTTAATCACAATCCCCCTGACAATCCTAAATATCTGCAGCACTGCGTCACTATTGAATCATGTTGCTGTTTCTGTTTTTTTGCCATCAGATATATTGCATGTGAGCGCTCTATTTTAGGAAAACGTGATTCCATACTTGTCTTGCCCATGGCAATGCAAACCGTGTGCGGAGTTCAGGTTATAATGAATCACATTCCTATTAATTACATAATACACTGTAATCCGTTGCCCGAGAAATCCTTCGTCCAACAGAGTCCAGTCAGCAGCCAAACGAGATAATAGTGGTGCACGTGACGAAAACAGAAGCCAACTGCAGTGCAGGTGGTTGCAGTTGGTGTACCTTTCCTTTTCTCTTCATCGCATCACTTTCCTTGCGTATACTGGGATCTGCATTCTCAAAAGTTAGAGAAGTTTTAAAGAAAGAGATTCGAAATACCTTTTGTGTCCAATTGGGAAAAAGTGATGTTGTTTAGCAACAAATGTAAGTATTGTTTCGTCAAAATGCTGATTGTTATGCGCAATCTATTACAGTGACGAATTTTGTATGTAATGAAAAGATAGGTTCACCATATTCTTACTAAGCTCTCGCCTTCACTTCTTCATTTAGGACATGGGTCTCCAAACTTTTTTGTCCGAGGGCCCCATAAGGTAATACTAAACATGTCGAGGGCCGGACGTCTTGCGCAATGTGATTGTGGTGGAATATGTTATATTCTACCAAATCAACATATTTTTCGTAAGTACTGTATATTATTTTTTCATCATTGACAAAATGGCTTCGTGGGCCGTAGTTTCGAGACCCCTGATTTAGGATATGAACTTGTTGCTGAGTGCATTGTCTTGTCAATCATTTTCTTCCTGGCACTTCATGCCAACGAAATGCGCCTTCTTATCACGTTCTGGCAAATAAATCTCAACATCGTTTGTTAGAAAACGAGTTCGGGTCACCGAATCGTGTTTTTGATTTCCTGCTTATTCCATCCGCTTTCAACTGCGGCTGCTTTGTTTCGTCACAGGTCATTTAATGATGCGGTCACGAGCTTCTGTCGTGTCTGGCGGTTTAAAGGTCGGACCAATTGCAGTTTGTGTTCATAGGAAGTGGGTTTGAATTAAACGTTATGCTTTTCTGTTTCGAAATAAAAAAGTTCTCGACCAATTTTTCCGTCAAACTTTTCTGTAAACTTACGCTCTTGTTTTATATATCGCCTTGAACTTGCTGAAGAAATGTAAGCAATGATGACAGATGATGCTTCGAGGCACAAGCAGTGCTAATAGCGACCTGCTAACGTGTTTACCGCACCACGATCGTAACACGAAATCGCTGCGCAATGCAACAAATTTTGAAACTCCAAAGTGCCCGAAGCCTTAATCCGTTTGCGGTCAGCACTGTGTTCCGATCCGAGCAGCCCAGCAGTTTTGCTTCTTCTGTCCGATCAAGTCAGATGATGTCCGTGTGACAGATTCGAGGAGCTCGTTACTCATGCCTGCTGACGAGCACACTCCGTAGCGATAAGCTGCGATATTTCCATCGTGCGGCGTCAAGTTTTCAGATGCGCAAACATTTCAGGAAAAAAACAACCAACAAGAACAAATTGTAGTTTAATCGAGATCTGAGACAGCATTAGCTTTTTTGCGGTATGCCCACTGCCAGAATCGTTCATGAAAACAGCTGTTCCAATCCATATTGAAATCGACGAAGTATACAGTAAAGACCCCTTGCCTCATCCGGATCTGGTACGACTCGTTTGACGGCAAGTGTGAAATAAGCAACGAAATTCCTGTTGTAACCCGCAGAAGCTCTCCAGCTAAGTTATAAAAGTCATTTGACAAGTTGACATTGATATAACCGCTGTTCCCGCGTACCCGCTTCGTTAACAGCGAAGCAAGTTTCGGAATGCTGACGTGGGCATCTCGGGGCAGAGTTGTTACCCGGGGAGTGGGGTACTCTCTGTACAGCAAAATGAAATTGTGTGGAATCTCTGTTGTGTAGCCGCAATTGCTGAACGAATGGCTTTTCGCTGTGCAAATATCATTCACGGGTTGCTAGCTTAAAGTACTTAATCACCTGCTTAGCGGTGTCTCACGTCACATTTGTTTCGATGCGTGTTGCACGCAAACGCCGCCGTGTTGCTCAGCGATCAAGGAAAGCGTTCTTGTTTATCCACTGAATGGCCCCGATGCTTGGCGCTCAGCCGCGGTGGCCTGCTGGCACTTGTAACACGTGAGCAGATGCAATAAATTGCTTGCGGTCAAATGCAAACCCGTATGGCTCGTGGATTTGCCGAAAATCTGAGCATTTGGAGTTCGCTCGTCGATTTTTGCGTTTTGGCCGTTGCCACGCGCACAAGTGCTGGCGGATTAAGAGAGCAATTCCGAAGCGCATATTTATCACAATTTACACCGCTTTGGTATACTCCGTTAGATCTTCAAGCCCAGAAATAGCTGAGGCACGGATTTTTAAAAGTGCAACCCGATGCGATAGACTCGTTTGAAATTGAAGATAGCAACAGCGTATGAAAGCAACTATTTTGTGATTGATTTACAACGACGATTGGCGGCAGGCTGAAGCCTGAATAATGTTTTTTGTCAGGGCGGCTGAGGTGAACGCCCTTGCCCAAGGAGCGCTGCTCAGTGGCCGCGGATCAAACACCCAACCTTTCCAAATGTGGACACTCTACCACTGAGCTAGTCGCTGCCCTACTGTTTTTCTTGTAACATAGCCCTTCAGTCCTTTGTGCACTTTTTCATGGCAAGGGTGGATACTCCCAGCGGCCCTGTTAGCACCTGTTTCTCTGCTACAGATGCATTTCGTCACGAGTGTGGGTAACTTCTTATAGCCGTGAGTTGTTCAACAATGCGTCTCAAGTCTTTTTATTTTCAGACCCAACAGAGCGTGGATGAGCAAGAGGTGGTCAGTGATTGGTCCGAATCGCGCCGCGTGACTCTGTGCAATCTTCCCCGAGTGCTGTCCTGTCTCGCTGTGGTGTGGTCGAAAGTCGCGTCGGTCAGGACCCGGACCAACCTGGACGTAAGTGCATTGCGTACATGTTTCGCTGCCGATGTATCTGACTGCTGACTACTGCAAAAATGCTGAACAGACTGCTGAAAAAATTGACTGCGTTCGACCTGGGCCGGCGCAAAGTCGCTGCATCTGAACGTGGAACCGACAGCATTGCCGCACAGGGTCGCAACGCCTGAAAAATGACCAAACCTGTTTGTCATCACCGCAGAATGTTCACCTTTGCGCAGTTTATCGCCGCAGTGCTAGTCCTGCAGACCGACGATGCGATGCAGCGTCGACTGCATTGCAGTGCAACGCGCCAAGCCGAAAAGTAACGAAATGTCAAACCGCCGGCATGTTGTTTACTCAGCCTCGGCCTTCCGGCTATCGCTTCGTAGTAGCAAGCGTATCTGCTCGAAAGTCTTGAGGCGCAAGACTTTACAAAACATGCGCATCGTGTGTTACCAACGTGCACGAAGTTCTTGACGGTGCATTTGTGCGGTTATGACAAAGGTTACCACAGTTGCTTGGAAAGTTGCGTGAAAGTATTCTATGGTTGCGAAACCACATTGGGGCGACATCATGATTCTCACGAGGAAAACACAGACACACGTTCGAAAGTCGCATAACCTGTCTGGATTAGAAAGAACATCGACGAAATAGTTTTTTCAAGCTACACGTATCCCCAGGTCGTCAAAACTAACGCGCCGAGGCTCCACTCACAAAGCCATAATGAAAAAGACGGGCGGCTGCAGCTCCAGGTAACGCAACCCAAAAATTCTCAGTGAGTCATCTTCCTACTCGGAACCGAGAAATTACTCGCTTCGAACAGAAACGCTTAAAGCGGTCCTGTTCGAGGCTCAAGGACAGGTGGTGTCACGTGACTGCAAGTTGCCGCGCTTTTATTGTCATCGGTACTTAACCGCTGTGTGTTGGCTGATCAGTGTCAGCCAAACAACAGCTTTTTTCAATTAAAGACCCTGTGTGTATCCATGTGGACTGTAAGTTGTTTGAAATGTTTGCTGGCAAGGTTACAGTAGTAGTTAGCTCATCCAGATTTTATTTTGAAAAATGTACACGATGTTTCGACTTCACTAGCTTCAGATGTTACATCAGCTCCTTACTGAACATGAACATTTTCGAGGCGTCTACTGGCTGCATAGCGATGATTTTAATTCAGTCAGTTTGCTCGTCAGGGACGCCGGAACGGAGGCGCAGGTACCCTTACATAACAGCATCATAAGTAATTTTAGGGACGCTGAAGAGCGGTGAAATGACGGAGGTATTGCCCCCTTGCCCTTTCAAAAGGGGGCCAACGGAGGTGGAGGTGCCTTTTCATAACAGAACCACAGGGAATTTTATGGTTTATCAAGATCGACTTGAAACAAATTTATTGCAGCTATTCGCACACCCATAAAATTCAGAATGGTTTTCTATAATTTTTGTTATTATTTTAGATATCAACATTGTTGCTGCGCAAGAAAAGCATAATCGGCAATTATTTTTTTTAGTTTTTACAAATTTTCCGTTGCTCTCAACTCTTACTGCCCTCTGCCCTACCGTTGTTCCGGCGTCCCTGTTGCTCATTCTAAAGTCTGAATTAAATGGATAATCGTGGAAAGGTTTCGTGGTTTGTTTGAGAAAGACGTTTTAAGTTCGTGACTTTGCAAAACTTCAGCGCGAGGCATGAAGGTAAGACACAAAAGTTTACCCCACAGATTTTTTACAAACACTCAACAAGATTTCTTCAGTGTCGCAACTAGGTCCGCGCAGCTTAAACTCATTTCAGCTGTAAGTATTTCTGGTTTCGTTTCTGAACGCACTTTTGAGATTTTAGTTGAATTGAAGCGACTCAAATTTATGTGCGAAATCTGTGATTACTCATTTTAGTTTTGTTAATTCCGCCTTCTTATTATATACGCCCATTCGTTTCCATGCCTGAAGCAGTGACAGAGGTTTTGGAACTGGTGAGACATTGACAAACCGCAAAACGATTATTATCGAACAAAGGGTTGAACAAAAAGATTGTGCTTCGAAAGAGCAACCTGCTTAGGTGAGGGTCAAAAAGCGGTTGTCCTGCTTGGCAAGTTCGTATCTCCCTTCCAAGCCGATTAACAATATCACTTTGATGTGATTATTATAGTCTTTAAATCATTCGCTTCCAAGAAGCTACTAAATAAAAATTCGCAGAAGTGATTACTCTAGACCAGAGCTATGATTAAAGCCGGTTTGGAATAACAACTATCGATCAAACTCTGAACACCGGATTTGAGTGCGTTGACTGCTATGGTAACAAGTACCTGTGGCGCAGCATATGACCACAAGCTCAAAGAAACACATACGAAAGCGGCGTGAGACGCAGTTTGGCCAGCCGTGGACTATAGCGTGGCCGGGCGGAGTGACCATTGTAGGCGTATTTAACGTGCTGGCAAAGTTCAAATTGCATATGCATTGGCAGCGTACCCCTCGAGTCGAATAATTTGCTGTTTCCCATCTTTTGTTCAGAACCATTGTTCTGCAATTGTCTTACAACCGTAGTCGGTTGTGCGGTTTAGGTTAGCAATTCCAGACGAGTTCGTGCACAGCGGATTTTTATCTGGCGTGAAAGCTGACGCCCCTAAGACTTACCTCCTGTTGTAAACATGATTGCTCATGACAATTTATAGAAATTAAGCGCAGCTCGTTTTGGCAGGTGGCTTACTGATCGCCAAGGCTATGAAAAACATTATTGTGGGCAAAATATGTAACTAAAGGGATGCGTATAGCTTCAAAGGGACCGGCGAAAAACGCTTTTCCTTTTCACGCACAAAATCGAGAGATAATTGAATGGAAGGCGGTGAAATTGATCATATGTTTGAGCAACAATCTCCATGATAATTACTCAGTGGTGCAGGATTAAGCGAGTAGTCGCCTCCATGTATGGCTTTGCGCTGCCACTAAAAAAACGAAATTAAACTCTACCAGCAGCAGTCGCTTACGTCTGTGGTCACTCCGTTTGACCCGCGCTATGATCGATCACGAGAATGGTTACCTCAGCTTTAGTATCTATGACGTAATAATACAAAACAAACAAGCATTGTGCTGCGTTAGTTTCAATTAGAAATTTCTGAGTTCAAAATATGATACTGCACTTCACTGACAGGCAAAGTGCGTGCGTTCATGTGGAACGACGACATGTTTTCTCACCAACACCGACAGAAAGCTTGTGCTGATTGAAAGCCGTCAGAGAAAATACATTCTGCACGTCAAACAAATTTCTGAACTATAAATAAGGCGCTTTCTAAGTAGAGAGCTGGCAAACTACCGTCTTTATCAAAGCTTAGCATAAAGCAGCGTTGGTACTACACTGATGAGCCACCATGAGGTTAGCTGTGGTTCATCAGGGTCACGGCACTGATAGGTTCCATTTAAATGCTGTTAATTTTTTTAGAAACCCGCGTTGCTTGTGTCAAACTGCTGCATGACCACTGTCTGGTATTGCGGCATGCATTGTTGGTGAAAAGAGAAACACTGCGACACCGGTGAGCCATGGGGTGAAAAAAAACTAAAACAGCGTTCACGGTCATTTCAGTTATATTGTTTAATGATATACGGGTCGTTACATGTAACTAGTTGCTGTGTGAATGGCGTGACCGGTCTGTTTCAACGGTATAGTTTGGACAGGCACTACCATAAAATATGCAAAGTTAATCAAACCAACTGACCAAGGACCGCGCTCGGGCTTTAGGTACAGTAGAGAGACCTGTTCGAAAAATTCGCAAAGTCTTCCAACAGACACCCACAAGTGGTGTCCACACGTGACTTCTACACATCTGGGGAGGCGAATGGGGACAGCGCAGAGTGATTCTCCTCTGGGAGACTTGAAAGTCACGTGTAAACCACGGTAATCTCGCCATAAGCTAGTAATTGGAAACTGAAACGCCACTTCGCTCACAGGAAAAGGACACGAACGGGTCGAGGAAGCCAAACTATAATCCCTGAATGGTGTGGCATCTCTCTAAGCGTCGTGGTTCTAACACTGTTGAGCTGAACGACGGGTGGGAACTCTTGCTCCGGCGTTGAGCCAGCAAAGTTTGCCCAGGCTGTAATTGGTGTACTTGCAAGTCATCAGCTGGAAAACTGTGTTGATTGATGGATCCCACCAGGAGGAAAGCTGCAAGCCACTCCCTGTGATTGATATAGGCAAACCGCCCAAACTCAAGTGCACTGTACTCAGAATTGATGGAAGAAATTTAACGAATCCCCGATCGTTTTGGGAGACTTCAATGCACAAGTTGGAAACGATGGAGGTGTGTGATCGGCCGACATGATGATGCTGACGTCAATGATAACGGAAGACTCTTGGTGCAATTGTCCTATAACAGCGCACTGTGCATCGTGAACACTTTGTTCTAACACAGAAATGTGTACGAGTACACCTGGTGCAGAGATTCTTTGGGTCAAAGATCACTCACTGATTTCTGCATAGCTGCGGCTGACTTGTTCCGATCGATGTTTGGCGTTCGTGTCAAAAGGAGTGAAGAACTGCTCCATGGTCTGCAGCTTGCATCTGGATTGCTGTCAGGGCGTACACAAACATGCAGGACCAAGAGATCCTACCGAATAAAGCGGGAAACCCTGGCCGACGAAGATTTAAGAAAGACCTTTGCGAACAACGTGTCTTCCTTGTTCCGAGAACTTCCGGAATGTACAGCGGAGGTGGAGTGGCGGCTGTAGCTTCATCTCCTGCTCGGGTACGCGGACGGAAATGACCCGGTGTGGCGAATAATGGCGGGTAACCTCGTGGTGGAACCAAGACGTGGAAGACGTTATTCAAGCAAAGAAAATAGCCTGCAAGGCATAGTCTCAGAACAAAACCGAATCTTCTTTGCATTCGCGGTACACTGAGGCACGAAAGTCCGTTCCCCTCACGGTGAAAAAGTTCAAAATGCAATCTTAGGAGAATTTCGGACATAAACTGGATTTCAATTACTGTACTGGCAAGATAACAAAGTGTTCTGGCCAACCGTCCGGCGTCTTTGCGGCAAAAGATGTCATACTGCCAGGTCCATCAAAAAACAAAATGTTTTCTTATTCAGCAATGAGGACATGCTTGGCAGATAGAGAGAGCATTTCAAATATCTTTCACACCCAGTCACTATCACACCACACCAGACACACACGAGGTGCATTAGGAAGAGGAAAATACCACCGCTGCAACCGAAGTGATCGTAGCTGTCAAAACACTGAAGGCTGGGAAGCTTGCAGGCTGCGATGAATTCCGACCCGAACTGCTTAAAGCCTTGAATTAAGTTTTTAACCTGACTCGCGTGTTTAGATGGCATAGTGTTCTGGAAGGGCACCGAAAGATTAGTGAATTAGGATGATCATCCTCATACACAAAAAGGGAGACACTAACTACCGGGCATCTCTCTCGTTAGCCTCCCTCGAATAGTGCATGCCAAATGCTTTGAAAGGGATGCAGCAAAATAATTGAAGCATAGCTGACTGATACCAGTGCGGTTTTCGTCCCGGCCGTAGCACTACAAACCAAATTTTCACCCTTCAAAGTTGGAGAATTTTGGGAATATGCCAAAGATATCTACATATGTTTTGTCGACCTCGAGAAAGCATACCACCGGAATCTTCTTGAAAAGCTTTGGACGGAAGGCGTAACAAGGACGTTGGTACACGGATTGGCAAAGCAAGGGCACTTCTGCATGAGCTTTATCGCTCTGCGGTGACAAAACGGGAGCTTTCCAACACCGCAAAGCTGTCAGTTTTTAAATCGGTCTTTGTTCCGATTCTCACTTATGGACATGAATCTTGGGTAATGACTGAAAGAATACAATCCCAAGTGCAATCGGCAGAGATGGGATTTTTGCGAAGACAAAGTGCGCAGCTGTGAAATTCGTAAAGCCCGGAATGTCCAGACTCTTCTCCGAATCGAGAGATCCCCCCACGTTTTTTTGTTGGATCTCATACAATGAGACTAATTTATTTAACGATAACTGGCGGCAGGCCGAAGCCTGAATAATGTTTTTTGTCGGGGCGGTTTAGGCGAACGCTCTTGCCCAAGGAGCGCTACGCGAGTCACTCAGTTGCCTTCCAATTGAGTGGCGGACACTCTACCACTGAGGTAATCCTTCGCAGCCTCCCACTCCCTCATGCATTTTATAAATCGGTGTGCTTGTCAGTCACCGCAGTACTACATTACAATAAACATGATGGCGTTATTCATGCGTGTGCCTTTCATGCTTGTGTTTCATGAACATAAAGGTATTAGCGCCATCAAGCGTATACTTTTCAGCAACCGCCACGTATGTATCCTCGTGTTCTTTCATGCATTTGTGTTCCTTGTTACTGCCATGCATGCTAAAGTCTAGCGCGTGTGGGAGTGAAGACGTTAAACAATACAATAATCACCGCCCCGCCACGTGTCCAGAATGTTCCAAGAATGATTGGCGAGGCAAGTCTTGCTGGCTACACCTACGCGATAAAGCGGCCCAGAGTTGCTCCAAGGCCCAGTTAAAGTGACTATATCTCCGTCCTTGTTTGGTCCCGGCTTGGTTTGGAGCCAGCAGGACTATCTCAGATAGCTTTTGACTGTGAGCTATTTCGAGTCCATCTGAACTGCTGCTCCCCCGACCTTCCCCAGAGAAAAAACGGGCATAAAAATGCAATGAACGAATCATGTAGCCAATGACATCGTTTGGCAGTCACCAATCGATCCGTGGTAATTTGTGAATATCTTTGCTTCAGTTATTATTTCACGTTGTTCTGCAACTGAAAGGACCCAGCAGTGCAACTGTCTTTCCAGCGTGTAGTTTGGAAGTTGCGACACCAGTCATAGTTTTAAGCTCGGTCTGGCTCTCGATTCTGGATTGCTTCTAAATTCTTAAAGAGCATGATCATCTTCCTGCGAGCAAAAGGTTGTGGGCGAAACTTCGTGAAAAATGAGTTCTCTGTAAAATGTTCATAAAGTGGTGTTACGCAGAGGTTTCTCTCTCTGAGGTGAAAATCGTTTGTGTTTGTCACCATCTTTTGCTGGAAATTGAGGCGTTGTTTGAAGTCATTCACTTAATTTTAATTAAAAACAATGAGAAAGTGATGAACATAATGTTAGGCAGAAGGTTGACCTGGTTTTTTGCCCCCCAAAATGTCTGACTCCTACACAGCTATGGCTAAATGCGTCGTTCTTAAAAAATAATTTGTAGACGTTTTACAGGGTGTTTCACAATTGTTGAAACAAAGCGGCAGCTTCTAAAACCTTTATCGATGACCTTATTCATTTTTCTCTTTCCAGATTGTCATAGGGAAATAGTTAACCTTTCTATATATTAAACAAAAAATAGTCCAATGATGCCTTGGTCGATGGAGCAGAAGATCTTTTGTGTAAAGACATATTACGAAACGAAGTCTTTCCAGATGGTTCAAGCAAGGTTCAGAAGGAAGTTCAGCTTCAACAAATTTCCAAACAGGAGTCAGATTTTCAAGTTGGTCAAGAAGTTTGAAACTCATGGCACTTGTGGAGATCGTAGGGTAACAGGTTTATCGCCCTCTGGGCCTCCAATAACGATTCGAACTCCCGACAATGTCACTAGGGTTCAAGAGTCAGTCGGTCGGAGTCCGAGCAAATCTCTGCGACGACAGAACGGTGGACATATGGAGCATGTACTCTAGGACTCTTCTTGACATATTATTTCTGATTTGAGGACAAACAGTTGCAGATTATAAAATGTTATCTTTTCACCTTTCAATAAATGTAATCATCATTGTGGTAACATTTAAAATCCTGGATTTGTGCCCAATCGCTTTGTTTCAACAATTGTGAAACACCCTGTATTCCTTCGGTAGATTGCAACGATGCATCGACAAGCATTACGTTCTGTTGTAGAACAAAGTGGAAGCACGCTGCTGCTTCCGTTTGTGGCTCAGGTTAGCGAAGCGTGCCGCATCCAAGATATCACTTTCCACAAAACAGCAACTCCTTTGCCGCTGTTTTTCTATCATCCCGTTCGCTATTGACCTTCCTGCGTCTCTGCAGGACGCTAATCATTCAAAACCTCAAGTGTAATGCGTTGTGTGAGAACCTTTGCTGCCGCAAATTAGCGGGTTACTTATTTGAGTCGCGCATTAAGCGGCATACTTTTTTGTTTCATGTGGCGCATTAATGTCATCACGCTTGTCATCTGCGATTTGTCGTTTGACATCCCTTTGCTTTGGAAGTACGGCTGGAATTGTTTGATTTTCTTGCTTCAGAAGCTTTTGTGTCGTGAAAAAGCCTCCTGTCGGTCACTCCGTAGTTTCTTCCGGGCACAGCTGCTGATGTGGGTTGCCAGCATTTAGTTTACAAGTCATTGTGATGGTTAGCTTTACACTAGCTGTGCCCAATGTTCGTTGTAGTTACGCAACTTAACTGGAATTAAAGCTTTCTCTCGCGCTGACGACGTACACTGTACAGGATTGCAGTGCGAAACTGGTAATTTCAGCGTTTTTGTTTTTGCGAAGACAGTTTCAAGCTCAGTTTAGAGTTTTCTGACTGCATTGATGTGCACTTGACAATTTTGTCGTCTAGTCAAGAGAGTTTCCTCTGTCCTGTCGGAAAAGGTGACTGACTTTTTTGCGATATTTGAATGGTGGTTTGGTCGTGGAGCAGATCATTTAAATTTGGGTACCGCTTTGAGAAAGTTGTTATGCTACTACTTTCTAAATGCTTCTCTCAGAGGTGAAAATCTTATTCGCATGTTCATTGACTTTGATGAATCAATGCGGCTTTTAGGAGCGGCTGCCTCTTATTCTTACCTGGTGTTTCTCAATCTCATGCAGGACAAACAACCTTTCCCAACCGTCAACCCTTGCGTTGCTATGGGTGACAGCGACGCCGTTGCGCAGGCCATCCTTCAATTGATCAATCCCATTGCGCTGCAGGTGAGTCGATGCTGTACTATGTTCAACAGCCGAGTTACTGAATACGCTCGTGTAAAGCTGATTTCATCACGAGACTTTGAAAAATTGAAATGCAGCGTTTAAGAAGGCGATGGGCCAAAACTCCTGTTTCAGACCTCATACCACCCGTAGGCCTCTTGTAGCGCTCTTCGTCATGACTAAGCGTGTTGGTTTTGTATGTAAACCCGAAGGTTGTGATTGCTGTCTTCGGTCAGAAAGTCGGCCACTGAAGTTGCTCTACAGCAGGGGTGGGGAACCTGCGGCCCGCGTGAATATTTGATATGGCCCGCACCAGAATTTTCGTTCCTAAGTGAGAGTACAACATCGCATCAAAACCAGGTTCCATGATAAGCTGGTACTTTGATACTAAGTCAAGATAAGCCACTCTTCCTCATTGTTAGATAATGGTAGAATTTTAGGAGAAATTACTTGATTTTGCGGCCCGCCGGAGATAATGCACGATTCATGCGGCCCGTGATAGTAAATAGGTCCCCCACCGCTGGTATACAGGAACGTGCCATTGTGCCCCTTGCGCAAGCTCATGGCCAACAGTCTCCATTGCAGACATAGCGCTGTCAGCATTCCGCCAATTAGCTGACAAGCAGATATTATTTGTTACGTTTTTCTAATGTTCTCTAATCGCTTGTGAAGATTTTGAGTTATTCGCCATTGAAGTTTGACTCGCATGTGAACGTCACGAATTACCGGCTTAAGGCAGAGGCTAGTTACCGCACAAGCTGCTCCGACTCCACACCCTGCAGTGATTTTCTTGCCTAGCTGCTGGTTCCGATTAAACTGAAAGAAAAATCGCGATTTTGAATGATATCTGCTGCATACGGTTTTGTGCTGCGTATCTTAGTGATAAATTGCTGTTTCCTCAAAGTATGGCCCGAATCTGCTGAGCGCCCTGGCAATTGTCTGGGAGCGGCGGAGACGACTGTCCAGCGCGAAGTCGGCCGAGATCTCCACCGTCAACGACCAGCAACTGCAACTGGTGGAAGTCGCCTGCGCGATTCGTTCGCTTCATTGTGACGTGTTGATCGCCCTGGTCAGGCGCGTGATCGTCAGTCCCCCAGAGCACCCGAGGCAGCTCAGCAACAAGAAGCGCAAGACCACGTTGGAGGTCGGTTCGACTGCGCTCGCTCGTTGTCAGTGGTGCGATACATTTTGCCAAGGTTTTTGTGTTGGAAGTTGCAGCGACTGCACGATTGGCCGGCTGAGACGGCAGAAACGGGCGCACGCAGCGATCGATGGAGCACCTAGTTTTATAGTTGTAGAAGCATCCATAGGCGTAGCCAGGGGACTATACCCCCCAAACTTTTAGCATATCTTGTCGTTTTGTGCTTTCAGAGGCGGTGTCCGAAACAAAATACTGCTGCCCGCTTAAAGACCAAAATTTTGGCCCCTCACTGGACGCATCCCATGTGCAGTTTCAGCCTTGATGCCGTACTTCCCTTTTGTAATAATTCTGCATGCCCTAATTTCCTCTTAAAAGTGCTGCATACTGTGATGATTCACCACTGGTGAAATATCTCACGGTGTTCCAAAGAGATCGCGTATTATACAAGTTCAAAGATTGAGGATTTTGTGGTGAACCATACAAAACGTGCAAATTGAAATGTTTCGTCGCTAATTTTAAGTGCAAGTTCAGTTTTTGAATCTTTCTTTCGTTTCCTTGCTGAAATTCTGCTGAACCTCGAATAAAAACTTCAAGTGTTTAGTGCGCGTTTGAAGTATCTGTGGTCGTAACATTAAGTTTTCACTCAAGTTGAAGAGAGTTGTTTGTGTTTTTGTCGCAGGAATGCCTGCTCGACTTCGTCTTTCACTATGTTCAGCGACAAAATCGGGCCGCGTTGCGAGATTCCCGGCCCGGTATACTTGGCCTTGTCCGCGAGTGCCTTGCTACCGGTCCGCCCTTGGCGCCGTTCCACTTCGCGGGCCTGCCGCCGGTCGGCGGATCGACAGCGCTATCCAGCGGCAGAAAGCAGCTGAGCCCGCGCTCCTACTTCTTGCTCCTGCTTTTGCTGGCCGATTTCGCCCGAAAGCTGCAGAACTACGAAGACAAAAAGGAACAGAAAGAAATGCAGGACGTGTGCGTGAGGTGCATCGAAGCGTGCAACTCGATCGTTGATTGGTCGCTGGAGCACGGTGGCTGGCTCGCTCGTCGCGCTCCGACGGTCTTACCCGGTTCTTCGCAAAGTGACCTGACCGGGATGAGAGAAAAGTTCCATGCGGAGTCGAGCTCATCGATCGATTTGACTGGTAAGGTTCTGATCAGACTTCCGAAGCCCTCCCCATCAGCAATAAGGTTTCAGTCCGTGGTGTTTAGGCGCGCCGTAGCACGACCAAGTGGCGTACTTGTGTTAAGTGCGGCCTATAGACGATGCTTACCAAGAATACTTGCCGGCTCAGCGAACTCTTCTGTAAGAGATGGTGAAAAGATTTACTTACTGTTTTGCAAACAAAGTATTAGCGCATCCTTGTTAATTTCCCCAATACCACCACCTAAACCCGACTTGGTGACCTACAAGCTAGTTTTTACGAAAAGTGAAATAGATTGAACCAACCCGGGAAAGTCTTTACTACAATCCAGTGTGTGGCGCTATGGCCCGTAGTTTATTGAATTACTGTATTGTGAAAAGCCTGCTTGATTTGAGGCCAAGCTGAAAAGTTTTAATGAGGCCAAGCTGAAAGTTTGAGCAGTTTTAACCAGCGTTTTGTACTTCTCACACGAACTCAACAACACCAGCAAGCGTTGTGTCAATATCGCTCGAAATTCAAAGCTGCTAATCAAAACCATCCAAAGTGACAACTGCAGTTGTTTAATTCAACTTTTAAAGTAGCCTGTGGCAAGCAAAATTTACTCATGCGTCTTCTACGACAGCGATCCCCAACCTCCGCGCCGCATATTTACAAAATGTACACTGGTGGTGACACCACTCGCTTTCTGTCTATGTGATTGGTCAATTCCTTCCATGGAAGCACTGTTGCGAGAGTACTCTCGGGTCGCAGTAAATTGTCAAGCGTCCGCGGTTACACAAAGGTTGAGGAACACTGTTCTAAGATGTTCCTTTCTTTGATGATCTTTTGCGCCACAATCCAACACATGTGTCACTACTCTGACTGTCGTCACCCAAGCTCTGCGTTGCATTGTTAGACTCGCACGACACGGAAGCAAACGCTTTAAAGAGCGCCTCCTCGGATACGACCCTGATGTCGGCAAGACATGAAAACGCCCCTCCGTCGACCGAAAGCGCTCCACCGTCTTTGCTCTTGCTACCCCAAACCGCCAACCCGAATTACGAACACAGCGTCCGGGCCCTGCACGTGCTTGCGCAGGTAAGGTTTTTGCTTGAAGTTTCGCGAAATTTCCTTGTTATCTTTCGAAAAGTTATTTTTTTCCCCAATCAGTTGTGCGAAGTTCATATCTACACGTTATGGCTTCAGTCAAGAGGTCGCTAGATCGACTGGTTCAGCAACTTCCTGCCATGTACAATGTTAATGCTTTATGTTAAAGCATGAAAACTGGCTGGGAACCTTTGGGCTGCTGCCCCTGAAGAACTCACGCTTGTGTTGAGCAAGTTAATACCTGATTTGCACAGAATGCTGGTTACCTGTAGTCATAAAATTTATGAAGTACAAGAATGATGTGAATGTTTGGCAATTTACTGGCGTTTGGCGGTGAATAGTACCAACACATGTTGAAGATTTTTTTTCTTTATTTTCCTCTTTTCGTTCGCATACTGTACAATACTTTCTCCCAGGTACAAGTTGCCTTTCAACAGTTTTTGCCCAATTTCATTTCATTTAAGTTTCGGTAGAGTCTGAAAAGTGAAGCCGCCTTGACCGCTTTGTTACTTCGCAGATTCTTGCGAACTTACTCGACCTGGTCTTCGGAAGCGAAGAAAAAGACAAGATGCTACCTGTGCTCACTGCCGTTATGCTCAATGTCACGCCGTACCTCAAAAACTTCAGGTTAGTACAGATTCGCTGAAGTGCTCTTCACAGTGGACCCGCTCCGAGTTCTTAACGTGGTTTGCACGAATTATGGCGGTAGTAAAGTCAGCTCCTTTCTTGAAAGGTTTAAAATATCAAAAAAAGCGTGACAGAGGATGGCTGTGCGATGTTTAAGTATATCAGCCTTGGTTTGCGATAAGAAACGTGTGAGCCCAACTGAGCACTCCACACGTGCTGGAACTGTTTGAGTCATCATCTGCAATTTAAGTCGGTCACACCAGAGTCGTGCAGACCGCTTGTTTTGTTTGGTCCAAAAGAAGCTGTCACTTATTGTTCTAAATTTAAAAACGACCTGCACCGCGAACTTTTGCAACAACCACTCGTTCTATTTTCAGCGTTGCTTTCACGCCAAGCTATCGCGCCGCCGTTCGACTCCTCTCAGGCGTCAGTGGCTTTCAGCAAACAAGGCGAGCTTGGAAGAAGGAAGCGCTCGACCTTTTCCTTGAACCTTCTTTTTTCAACATGCCGCTTGATTGCGTTGCCGAGTGGCGTCACGTGATCGATCACATGATGACGCACGACGCGACGACTTTCAAAGACCTCTTGGGTAACTATTCCGAACATCTTCCTGTCTTTTTTAATTAATAAGGCAGTAATAAAGTAATAGGTCTTTTAGTTATTTTAGACTCTTATGACAGCGACAGCTCTTACACAGTTCTGCAAAAAAAGTCTGTGTTCGGTATTGCGTTTCGTGAAATTGGACCAATCAAATGCTTAGAAACTTTACAAGTGTCTTACTAAAACGATGAGCTTCTTTCAATGACCTGCAAACGCTTTTTCAGTCGCATAGAATCAGTCGAATGGCAGGGTTTCTGTTTTTTCTGAAACCAACACTAGCCAATATTTTTCGAGATGGCAATCGCAGAACAAATGAGATTGTCGGTGTCGATTAGGGATGGTCGCAGTCGTTTTGCAGACGGGCAGCACAGAGAGCCTTGTCAGCTGAGAAGTTTACCAAGTTCCATGCATGCAGTAATGTTGGATGTACTTCCCACTCCTCGAAACAGCGCATCTACCGGGTCAACGCTATGGTGGGTATCGCTTGAGAGATCAAGCGAAGGGGGGTGGTTAGCTGAAAGGGATAATTGACAAAAACATTTGCAGACTGTTAATTTCACTCCCTGGTGTCCTAAATTAAAACTGACTCACTTCTCAAGTGGCACTGTGCCTGACAGACACAAACTTCATGACCAATAAACTGCCTTAGACTACTTGAAACTACTGTTGGATGAAAGCAAGAGCGATCTTTCAGTATACTTTTTCGTACCTTAATGTGAACAGTGATAGGCGTTTTATGTGATGGGTTGGAAACACCTGCGTAAACTCCCCGCAATCTTTTTACCGCCGCCATTTTCTTATGTAAAGAAGCTATTCCGTGAAGTACGAGAACTGATCGCTACAATGACCAAAAGCCTGAATGATAAGACGATCATACTTTGTAGAAAGTAGCCTTTCAACAGGATCCTAAAAAATCTTTGCAACCCCATTCTTGGGGGGCACTTCAAATTAAAATTTTGTGCATTATTTCGCGCATTTCCAAAAAATCCTACTGTTCGCACACACGCCAAAAGCTTCGGGATTATATGTAAGTCTTACGTTGCTGGTTTCCCAGCTTTTATGTTGAAGTGCACAATGGCAGGTTTCACTAGGTAGGTTATAAATCGAAATAATGACTAAGACGAACACTTAACCGTTTTAATTGAATGACGCTAAAGCCTTCAGATACATCGTTCTTACCGCGTATTTTCGAAAACTTTTCCAATGTTCAGCACACAAAAATCGACTAAATCTAAGGGCAGAAAAGATTTTTTGACAGCCAACTTGTAATTTCTTTTCAACTACCACGCACCCCCGACCTCAAAGTATGATCCATCCCAATATGAATAACTGCTTTCGCATCTTCACTTTCAAAAACCTATGAAACGCCGGGTGTAACTGAGAGACAGTTTCAAAATAAGCAATCTGTCATCAGAAAATTCATTTCTTTCTAGCCCCTTCATTGCAAAAATGATTTAAATACAAGTTTTGTACATAAAGATAGTGCGATAAATGCAAAAGAGACAACCCTCCCTATACCTATATATTTTTGCATTCTACACTTACACCGTCCAAAACTTTGGAACTTCAAAGTGTTACATAACAACCTAAAATTGCCTGAAAACTTAAAAAAGTGTAAAATCAAAAAGTGCTTCCTATAGCCCTAATTCACCTTATTAATCACAAATGTTATCCCCAAATTTTTGCATACCCCCTGCCTTTCCACTTTTCTGGCACCCCTGCTTGCAGGAGTTCCGGTTTTATTGGCACATTCTTCTTTCATACGAATAAACTTAAATTTGAAGCACCCACATACACCCAAAAATGAGTGATGTAAAGCTATTTTATAATCCTTGTTTAAAGGTCACTTTCCATCAGGTATGATCCTCTTGTTAAATCTCCTCTGTGTGTTCAGTCAAGTCACCAGAAGTTGAAACGATCAATTCTGTGTTGTCTTTACTGGGTAGCTTCTTAAATTAATCCAAGAAACTTCTTTGTCTCCTTTGCTTGCTCCCCTGGCCGAACCCGCCATTGTTGACCTGGCAGACGCCCTGACTCAAGGTGGGGAAGTACATCAAACTCTACTTTTGCATGAAAGCTAGTAACCTCCTCGCCTCACCAAACACTCCGGACTTCTGTTCCTGTGGTTTTCAGTAGGTTTTGCCAAATTGTTGAATACTTGTTGTGGTTACTTTTCCTGTGTTTTGGTGGTTGGTCTGTGCATGCTTTGAACGCCAACGAAGCGCCTGCACTGCTGTGTATACAGAAATAACCTCCTGCATCAACTGCGTCTTCAGCGATAAAAAGAAGATGCTTGCTGATAAAAGATAGTGTGTGGAATGCGACTGATTCACAACCTTTTTCCAACGGTGTAGCAGACTTACTGATAGACATGCCTATGGTTCCTTACCTAACACACGCCCACTTGCGTCTGATGTTGGTAGCTTTGTTGAGGTGATGGCACATTATTTGTGGATGAATCGAATGACACATTAAACAACGATTGAATTCCTTGTCGTTGTCGATGCATCTTTCCAATCAAGCCAACAAGACAAATCCCACTGAGGAGTTTTTCTGTACGAGTGTGATTTTTTGCTGCGCGTGTCCAACTAATGTATCGGTAGATCCTCGAATTTAACGCCGCGTTTTTTCACAGTGCGGATCGGCTTCACGAGGAATGCAGCAACCGGTCCATCCCTGAATTTCTTCTCAAACAGAGAACAGGTGAAAATAAAGATTTGTTGTTACATGGAATAGGCACTTGTGTAAAAGTTCACAAATTTAGTTTTTGTTTTGCTGTTTCGCTTTTTGACGGAAGGTAATGTTAGTTGCCGTGGCTGCAGTTGTTGTAGCAAAGATTTTAAAAAATCACCATTTTCGCGATATTAAAACCAGGAGCTGGAACAGCGCGCCATGCTGCTCAAGCGTCTCGCTTTTGTCATCTTCAGCAGCGGAGTGAACCAGTACCAGCGCCACCTGCCGGAAATTCAGGAGCGATTGTCAGAAAGTCTTCGCATGCATCTGGTCCCGGTTGTCCAGAAAGAGGTGCCGCCCAACGTCGACGCTAAATTAGTTGCGGTGTGATTCAATTATTTGCCACCGCTGTTTTGCGCCAGATATGTTGCGACTTGGCAGAATTTTTTGTCAGAATAGAAGTTCGTAAAGCCACTAACTTGCAAGCCCAAGCTTTGTTGTTCGTGTGGTGCAGTGAACCGTAAATGCATTTTGTCTCGCTGAAGGTTTCTGGAAATTTCAAACCCAGTTGTTTTTAAATATACACCTGAACTTGCGTACATCTTTTTTTTTTGGTTTCAAAGCCAATCAGTACCAGCTCTTCATATACGTGTCTTTCAGCAGCAACTCATACCTTGGACGTATCATGTCAAACAGCACTAAAAACATGCGTACCAATGAAAAAAATTAACTGTGACCATCAACGACAGAAAAAGAATCCGTGGAAAATGTTTAAAAGTTTGAGCATTAAACGTTTTCAAGAAGTTCGAAACACATGTGTATTGTGACATCGGCATGATGCATTTGACATCAAGACGTCATATACTCGTCAGGTCTTCCTGTGCTTCCGCGTCATCCTGCTACGCATCACTCCAAACCACCTGACGTCACTGTGGCCGTCAATCATCACCGAACTGGTGAGACTGGCGAGTTTTCTTTCTTGGACGTGTTCCCGCGTTCGCCGATACGTGGCAAGGTCGAGATGCGGCAAGGTCTCGAAGAGCTGGAATTTTACAGCAATGATCGGACAAGTTTACGTTGAACGACTTTTCACAGCATCTTTTTGCTTTCGCTTGCGAAGCAGAGGCTGGAGTCCGACCGGTTGCTTCGTATTTGCCGAAAACGACGCGCGTAAACAATCTTGTGCTCTGTTCGCGAACTATAGCGCATCTAACGCCCCTGTCACTGCAAACCTTAATGTCTCGGAATGCTTACTGAACGATGCACGTCATCATTTTCGACGTCGTTGCATTGCGTGATTGTGACGTTAACGCAGGTTCAAGTCTTGGGATTGATGGAGCAGGAGCTGACGCAGCTTGAGTTCGAGAATGAAACGCCGGAATCGCTCGACCCCTCCTCAAAACCGAACAAAACCGTCGCGTTCGCTGGAAGCCCTGTATCCGGCTCCTTAAACCTACCGACCGGATACTACGTGCAAGACAAGTATGTAATCGCTGATAATGCACACGTATTGGTTCTAGGTCTCTGCACGCACACAGTAATGGTTTTACATTGAGATTCCTCGGCACCTGAGCTGTTGCGAAGTGCCTCCTTGTCGTCATGTGTTATTTTACATGCAGGTGTCTCTTGCCAGACCTGATACATGGCAGTCATGAGTTGTTCAGTCGATTATGCAGCGCATCAGTCAGATCCTGCACTGGAGAACATCGCTGAACAGAACAGGGTGTCACGAATCAAATAAACTTTGAAAAATTTTGCCTTGGAAAAATTTAGCATCCGGTTGTTCCGCAAACAAAGTTTCGAGAACCTTCGTCATTCAAAATATTTGGTTATTTACTTCTATGAGGCACGAGATGGAGCCAAGCACTCGTGGATAATTTCCGAATTCTAAAAGGTAGACCGGCACTAGAGTTACTGTCGCCAGCATCCTTCCATCTCAATTCTCAACTGTTTCAAGAGCATTGCGAATTAATTAATAAACCGACACTGAAACCAACAGCTTCGTAAATCTCTTTGCAAACGTTTGTCGTTGTCAGGTGGATGGCGATGTATCTTTCCGCGTGCAAGCTCCTCGACCTGGCGCTCATCTTGCAACTGAACCAGGTCAACCACTTCAAGGTTGGTTTGTTTTTGCTGCTCGCTCTGGCGATGACGCTGCATGTGGTTGTGAAGCAGTTTTAACGTTAAAGGTTCGGCATTTTGCGCCGATGTATCGAGTTGCAGGGTTTTGCAAAGTTCATGACCTTTCATCATCGAATGCGAATTTCTGCACTAAAGTTTCAGTGATGCTACGAAGCATTTTGCCACTGCGCCAAAGTACAACGTGTACATTGGTCCGGACCAATAGCTTCTGCGTGTAGGAAGGGTTGGGGGTAGCGCAGAGTCGTAATTCCAGTTGAGTTCACTATTTATGCAAACAGTTTTTCAAACAAGCCACGTTAGCTTATACACGGAAACCGTCAGTTCTAAGTGCTGTTATAAACATTTATGCGGTAAAATTTACGTCACCTAAACTGTTTGTCGATGGCTGCTGCTGGAAAAGGCACTTTATAGAAAGTAACTTTTTCTCAGTATTCTCATGCCGGCAGTCAACCGCAGCCACGTGTCGTGGATAATTTGAAGGCGTTTTAAGAACAAGCTTTTTCCTTTGCAATGAGCGCCTAACTTTGCGATAAAGCAACAATCTATCTTAAACCATTGGTTTCACCTGTCAAATGCTGTATATTTGTCAAAATATTTGTCAAATGCTTTGCATTTGTCAACCGTGCGCTAAAACAGCTCCAGTTGCTTTGTTCCAACCCATTCCTGATGATTAAACGGAAGGCAGAACGTGGTGTTCACCCAACCATTCTTTAAACTTCCGCCAAACCAGGGGTGCCCAGCCTTGCAGCCTTCGATCAAATTTATGGGGCCATGAACATGTAATCAGGTTTTTTAAGGTGTTTTAGGGACACGAATCGGGGCCCTAGAATCAGCGAAGATCATCATCGGGTCCCTACAGGGTATCTAATATTTTCCTTAAAAAAACTGTAATATATGTATAAAACCAATAGATGTAATATTACTTACGGCGGCCGTGCATTAGTAAAAACTCTTTGTCTACTGCGTATGACGATATTTAATAGAAAGATGGCCAAACAAACGTGTGGAAGCAGGACAGAAGCAATGCAAAACAATAACAATATCTTGAATTCACTGACGATCGTCGTTCATAAAAATAAACGTGATGCGACCGACAATAGCGACAAGGTTGAGCATCCCTGCGCTAAACCATCGCATGTGTTGCGCAGTTGAGTGAATAGGAAACGTCAGTTTCGGCGGTTGGTTTGGCAGGGGTGTTTATAGCTTATGGCAGCGGTAACCAACCCGCCGCTCTTATGCAATTACCAGAAGCACCACTGAATTGCATACATAACAATAAATGGTTTGTAAGTACTGTCATCGTCATGTGGGTGTGTGATATTTACAGTAAATCTAGCTGAGCAAAGGTATGCGTTTGAGTGAGGAAGAGATGGGGTGATGTTCATGTGTGCCCATGTGTGTGATGCGGCTCTTCGCGGTAACACAGTAAGGAATGTGGCTCTGTGTCTCTGACTGGTCGGCCACCCCCGGCTTATGGTGATAAGAAGCCAACCTCCTGATCTCGCGCAAGCTGAAAATGCCTTTTCTTTTTTAGATTTTCCGTTGGTCGTTCGTGGGCGAGCCTGGCGAGCAAGAGTATGAAAACAAGGCGGACGAGGCCGAAGCGCACTCCCCCATCAGGTTCTACGGTCGGAGGAACGCCGTGGATGAGACGAGCTCGAAAGTTTTCGTGCCGCACTGCGTTCGAATCAAGAGGCTGCTGGCGAAAAAGGTAGCTTTGCAATAAGCAAGCTTCATTGCTTTTGAGTGACTAAATTTCTTGTCGATTTCTTTCACAAGTTGCAATCGTGACAAATGGTGTGTTTGAAATCGTATTCTCCTCCACTATTCCCTACGCGTCCAAATTTTTCGTATCAGAGACCGTCAGGTGCGTCGTCGACGTTTACCCCGCGTCCCATGCAACCCCTCCTCGACATCCACAAGCTAGCCTCGCTCTTCCAGCTCCAGTCCTTCTTCAACACGATCGTCTCGCCAGGCACCATGTTATCGCTCCACCCCCCCCGCGACACTCCTGCCGCACCCGCCGCCGCCAACGAAGGTAACAAGCGCGGTACCTTTGTCCTCTGGTCCGCTGTGGCTTTGCGTTGCGAACTGGAAAAATTCGTTATTAGCAAAACGCTGTTTGGAATACTTTTCGTAAATTCCAGGATAGGAGACTGCAAAAATGCTGGATTGAGGAGAGTGTGTAAATTTTCTTTGTTGGTGAGCCAATAAATTGTGTTTGTTCGTGTATCATCATGCAGACTTAACAAAGTGATTGAACCCTGTTTATCTGCTCCCAACGCAAGACGTTTCGACTAAGTCCAAATTCGAGACCGTTTCCGCTGATTTTTGAGAATGGCGTTGCGTAGCGACGGCCTTCTGTCCTTTGTTCACATCAACCACGTCGTTATTCGCTGACAAACACTTTATCTGGCGACTCACCAAACTGTTCGTATTTTCGCAATTGCAGACGCTGTCAACCTCAGCAGCCCCGCCATTGAAAACTTGCTCCGGAAAGACTTCGTCGATGAAGTGACGTAGGAGTTAATGTCACGGTTTACGTCATCAGGTGCTTGGCGTTGAACGACAACCACAACGCGAATACATGAGGACCAAGTCCTCCACTGTCTAAATCTGCCAAGAATAATTGTCTGCTGGCGCGTTCGAAACAGGTCAAAACCGAAAGGTCACGAATATGCAGCAATTGGAACTCACTTGCACAGACACCCAACCGGGCGTACCAGGATCGAATGTGTCTGGATGGGGACACGGTTTTGGTTGTTTTCGAGGGTCCGATGTAGAAATTTTTCATAACGCCGTTTTCCCATTCTTTTGGTCTGTTTACGATACTTTGCGTCAATCAGTCTTTGTATTGTCTGGTCAGTATTGAACTATTAGGAAATTTTCTTGCGTAACCCAACTGGTCAAAGTACGGCCTCTGCTTTCGAGTAAACAGAAACAGAACTGGCGTGACTGAAGAAATCCTTTTGACTGTTTTCCTCTGCCATAGGCGTTGCTAGGAGGTACCCAGGGGGCTATGCCCCAAAATTTCTAGCATATCTTGTCATTTGTGCTTCGAGAGGCGGTGTCCCAAACAATATACTGTTGCTCGCTTAACGTCAAAATATTTGTCCCCAAAAAAATTTGAGCTGGCTACGCCACTGTCCTTCCCTTAATGCCTAATTGAAGTTCATGCTGTTCAGCTTAATCTGAATGTTTCTCTACCGAACTCATAGTTTGTAAAGATGTCTTTGGCTGCGATAAAGGCTTTCGTGAAGACTGTGATTGACTTTTGTCAAGCGGTACTTCGAAGTGGCGCGTGATTTGGCGCCATCAGCATATCTTCCTGCATTTTTATCAATCTGCTTTTTGCCTGTTCCAATAGGGGTCTCTTGAACATAGAGCTTGCCAGATGCGAATTATTCCCGAACTGCTGGAAGCGTCCCACCACTTCTGTATCTGTGTGTGAAATCTGCACCTCGCTTTAGCTCCCGCTGCAACACACTGACAACTGCTAACCTCCTGCGACGCCAGTTATCCTGCCAGTGTATTTTCGCAGGTACCGTATGCTGCTTTGCTCAGGTACGCTCTTGGTGTGTCTTGGAAACATTTCATGTATTTTCTGCTGCGCACCGTGGTGATCGTTTCACTGTGAGATTTTTTTGCGTTGTTGCGCCGAAGCTTAACCGTTGCGTTCGAATTTCTTGTTGTTTCTTTGTTTGTTCTTTTTTTAAACTTGCTTCATTCGTGTTGCAGTCCATAAGTTCCGAAAACTTTGCGTGAAGCGTTCCTGTTCGTCCAGCGTACTAGACACATGTGCAAGAACAAAAAACTGCGCGTAGGAAATTTTCGTTACCGAACGCTGGTCCTCGCACGTCGCCTCGAGGAACCCTCTCATCTTTGCGTCTTCGTTCGCACAACCACCAATTCTGTGCAATTGTTGTCACCTTGCAGTTGTGCAGTTCGCACGAACGACACCTCGTTCGAATCCTTGTCGTTCATTCAGGGGCCTAACGACGGGAAGCAAAGGAGGCACAATTCCCCGGAGCCATCTAACCTAAGTATGTGTTCATTGACCGACGATTTCCGCATCCCTGGTCACCGCCGATGAATCGTTTTCGTTTGAGAGCAGTCAGTAACCCGCCGCAGTTGTCTAGCAACCGTTTGACCGCCATGATCTCACCGTGCTTTGACAAAGCATGGCGTTCTAATGATCCTAATTTTCTTTGTGCAAGTGAAGCTGTCGCTACAGAAGCGTAGGTTTCGAAATACGAGTATCCCACGGCTGTTAGCTCTGTGAAACATTTTGGGAGCATTGGAAGCATTTTTCGAGCGTCAATAGCGTGCAACCGGTACTATAGTAGGTTACGAATCGCTTTGCACAGTGGGTACAATAAGCTTTACAAGGAAGATATATCAGAAGCGTACTGTGAAAAATGACGTGGCAAGGGCAAACCGCAAATGCACTAAAGAGCAAAAATTTTGGTTCCGCGTAGCGAGCTTTGTCGGTGCGAGTTGGAAAACGACTCAACGCACACAAGTGTCAAGTACAGTAGAATTTGCCTAATTCGTCTCCTCAAGGGGGTTAGAAAAAAGTGACGAATTAGGCGAAGTGTCGAATTACACAAACAGGTGAAAACTCTATCATAATAACTCGTATGCATATTGCATACACAGTGCTCTTATTTGCAGTAAAATACAAGTTTATGACGTTGTGGTTGAATACAACTATTAATTCCTATGCTCTATCTGGACTCCTCCATTCCATCAAGCACCTTTTAAATCTTTAATGAACTTTTCCGCGTTCTCTCAGAGGGGAGTCGGGTCGCGCTTCCAACCTCGTGTATTAATTCGATAAACAAATTGCGAGGTGCAACAATTCTCTCAGATAAAGATCCTTAATTTGTTTGAATTACCACACGTACTAGCTGCTTAGACATCTAAAGCGAAACTGAATTAGACGAACAAACCGCTTCGGCATAGAAAGAGGTGACGAATTAAGCAAATTGTACAACAGAAATGTACACAAAAGATAGGGATTCTGCCGGGACCGACGAAAAAGTGACGCATTAGACGAGTTCTACTGTACAAACTTGTGTAAATCAAGTTTCTGCAGTTTACTGAACCGGTAGCGGAGCTCGGCTGATATTCCCATCCGTTTGCCTCGCGTCGTATCTCCACACCTTGTCTTGCCCGCGTGGTCGTCGTTCAGGGCAATGTTGATCGAAGCGTTTCTTGCACGGAGTTTTCCCTGTTAGTATTTTAAAATGGTGTCGCCGATGCACGCTGCGGTGAGTCGTTGTTCGTGCGCTGGAGCGATCACAAGCGACTTGAACTTTTTCACTTACACAGGATATGTGTGCTTATGTTGAAATGTTTTAGTGTTGGGAAGTTTTTATTTAAAAAAATCGATAGCGATTCAAAGCTTGTAGTGTTGAGTCGCTGGCATGATTAGATCAGGTTTGGAGCCAACATATTTAGGTTGGAAATGAAGTTGCTGGAACGTGTTTTAGTCAACGCGTGCACAGTAGTTGAATTGCAAGACCTGTTGTTACAGATTGATCCGTCCCAAGGCAATGCCTGGCGGACAAAACACCACACTGAAAAAATGTGATCAAGTTTTAAACATGCTGCCGAGTTTTGCAAGTTACATTTTATTTTCATGCATAGGTGGCGGAGGCCGCATGGGCCTAGGCGCCCCACGTTTTTTCTGGGGGAGCCTGGCCTCCCCACTTTTAAATTTCGAATTTTGCCTAAATAACTTTATGCAACACAATTAGTAAGAACAACCATGAGCGCAGTTTTGTAAAATGTGAGGGGGACAACTTGGTGTGAAACCAATATATCGCGAAACCTAAAGAGAAAAATGTGGGGAACATGGCATATTATATCCCCACTGTCTGAAAAAATGGGGGGACGTGTCCCCACCTAATTGCGCTCATGAGAACAACCAGCTACATTTGTGTGTTCAAGTCAGTGTAGCGTAGATATAGATAGGGGCCGTTGAGGGCTTATAAAACATTGCGGAAAATTGCTTGAACATGCTGACAAAAGTCAATCACATTATATTCCAATGCTTGTGATGTCACAGTTACTAATTCAAACCACAAACATTTTCTGTAGTGTTTTTGACTTGAGCTTGTTCCCTCCGCACTTTAAAAAGGTTCCGCCACCCATGTTTTCATGCATGATCTTGTGGAACTATAAACACGATTTAACAGGCACCCATGTTGTCATCATCTTCAGGGAAAGGGCAGAGGTCCTTGAAACACTTCGTTTTTAGTACTGCGCCCCTGCAGAAAAGTGACAAGCATATGAAACGAAAATCAACAGGAATCTTGGCAAGATAACAGGACGTATTTGCAATGTTTTCCAAATGAATACCGGTATGGTGGGAGAGATTTCAAAGACTTTTGGGACCAATATACTTCAAAAGATCCTCAAAGTATTTTCATTCTGAATAAATGATGTTTTTGCAAAAAAACAAACTTTGTGTGACGTTCATTTGTGGACTGATCAATATCAGAAAAGTACTGTGGTTATCGAAGCATTCAGGCAGTTCAATGGGTTAGGGTTCGTAAAACATCTGTTCATATCTACGAGGTAAAGTGGCCGGACTTGCTGTGGTAGAACGTGCACGAATACGATATTGCTGTTACTTAGTGAAGGTGGCATGCTCTGCTGCAGTGGTACACGAATTCGGATCTACAGTATAGGTAGCTAACTGGTAGGCATCCAACTAGCAGAATAATTTCAGGGCTAGTACAGTGCTTCAGGTGAGAGGGCGCAAAAGGTTATTGCTATTGGGGGGTAAAACTCAGTGTGGGGTTGTGTGCAGACGCGGACAGCGGACACACATTTTCTTGTCTGCGCCATCTCTAATGTTGATCTCTGGGAGCCGTATGTTGTCAGTTACACGTCATTTAATTCAGTAAGTTTCAGGTTTTTATTTTAAAGCGTGAAGCTCGCATCGACTGGAAAACAGAGGCAGCCATGGACCGGAGTCAACTCCGGCAGGACTCTGTATTTTTTGTTCGGACCCGGATCCGGAGTCAAAAATTTGTGAAAAACCGGACCTGGAGTCACTTTTTAATTTCGGCAGGCGCAGGAGTCTGTGTGGTAATTTCTTAAGTAAAAATATGGATAAATTTCGGTTGGATCGATGATGGTAGCCGGTGTCAAGCGAAATTTCTGACCTGGTATTGTTCTTCAGTTATTTTGCTTCTCAGAATAAAGAAATAAAGTCTGGCAATAACTTTTTTGATGTGTGTGTTGTGCAAATTAAAACATTTTGGTTAGATGTCAGGTGCCCACAACAAGCTACAGCTCCGGAATAACTGCCATTGAAAATTTTTGGACTGAGTCATGACCTCAATTATTTTTCTTTTTCCCACCCTAACCCAAACATTAACCCGACACACTTACCTAAACACGGATTCCTAAACCCTAATAATCAGTTTTATCAGCGTATTAGGTATGTAGAAGATTACTCTGTGCATGCGTCAATGGTGTGAAGTCAGAAATTTCGCTTGCCACCGGAGTCGGATTCTCAAATTTGAAAAATTTGTGGATCCGGGTTGAAAAATTTTGGAACATGAGCGGAGTCGGAGTCAAAGTTACTTCGGCCACCTCTGCTGGAAAAGTCATTTGGTTTCGCTAATCACTTCACTTTGCCTAGGCAGATAAAACGACATGTTGTTGTGTGATTTTAACAGGAACTAGAACATACAGATTTAACCTCAGGTTCCTTTTTTCCAAACTGTTTGTCACAACAAGAGCTCTAACCATCACTTACCCAGTTTACACTGCACTGTTATTGGATTGACGCGTGAGCGATTTCTCGCCCTTGGCTTACCTTCGTGAACGCATTTGCGAACTCGATATTGGGGTGTTTTTACACTGCACGGAACTCGAAGATTTGCTTCGTGCGCTTGGCCAATGGTATTGCAAAAATTGGGGAATAGGCGAAAGCTGATTCCACTACAAAAAGGTGCTTTTCGTAGGTGTTGTTGGAATCGCCGAGACGTGGTTTTATTTAGTGTAGTCCGACAAATAACAGCCAGCAGAGAAAATCGTAGAGAACTGCTGGGCGATGAGGTCATGAAAACAGTGTCGCATTGTAATTGCAGTCTTCAAGTGACTTTTACAGAATTTGAACAGCTTCTACAGGACAGGAAATTGGGGTCTGTGTTTACACTGCAGCGCCACTTTGTTGATATCAGTCAAGATCATTAACCAGTCTATTCTCTGCAGTACAATACAACAGAGTGCCGAATATGAGGATTCACAGCACTTTGTAAGTCGTAATCCATGAACAGTAGGTACTGCAATTCACCAAATTGCAATTATAACCTATTTCACAAAGTTTATATGACACATTTTATGCTGCTCCATATGTTCCATTATGAACTGAGGAAATCATAGCCACATAATTGGGATACAAAGTTCAAAGTGTACCCTATACTGAAGTCATCCACTTCCAATATTACATATCTTGCACAGAGTTTGAATCATTCTACTATACCAAGGTGTAATGAAAACCTATTACTGTAAACAGTATTGGGTAATAGTCCTTCAGTCCAATATACGATGTCTTGTAACATAACGAATAATCTTTCAGTTTACTTAACAGATGCAATTTGCTGAACTAGGTGTAGTTAGCCTACAGGCAAAACTATTAAATAAATTAATCCGTCATTTTTGCTACAGATTAGCTTGAATAGGTTAATCTGTTCCATGGTAGTGGTTTTAGCATCAAACAAGTACAGAAAAGCTCGTCCAAGACTTAGTACAAACCACCAAACCTCTTTTTCGCTCCAATCCCTTGATATTGGATTCCCAGCCTACCTCTGCAAGTTGGATTCACTTGCCCTCTTTACACTGCACTGTTATCGTGTTCGCGTTAGATTGGGATTCCCATAAATCACTCAAGCACGACCGTGAGTGTCTCACCGAGCTGCTTGAGCGCCGTTGTTTTCAGTCATACCCGATTCAGCGAATCCAACTAGCAGAGGTAGGTTGGGAATCCGATAATAAGGGATTCGAGCGGAAAAGAGGTTGGGTGGTTTGAATTAAGTCTTGTGCAACCTTTTCTGTACTTGTTTGATGCTAAAACCACTAACGTGGAATAGATTAGCCTATTCAAGGTAATATGTAGCAAAAATGATGGATTAATTTATTTAATAGTTCTGCCTGTAGGCTAACTACACCTAGTTAGAGAAACAATCAGCAAAATTTAATCGGTTGAGCAAACTGGAAGATTATTCGGTAGGTTACAAGACATCAGATATTGGGCTTAAGGACTATTACCCTAATACTGATGTAATAGGTTTTTATTACACCTTGGTATAGTAGAGTGATTCAACCTCTGCGCAAAATATGTAGCCTAATATTGGAAGTGGATGACTTCAGTATAGGCTACACTTTGAACTTTGTATCCCAGTTATGTGGCTATGATTTCCTCAGTTCATAATGGAACACATGGAGTAGCATAAAATGTGGCATAAAACTTTGTGGAATAGGTTACAGTTGCAATTTGGTGAATTGCAGTAGCCTACCCACTGTTCGTAGATTTCTACTTACAAAGTGTTGTGAATCCTCATATTTGACACTCGTTGTTATTATACTGCAGAGAACAGACTGGTTAATGATCGTGACTGAAATCAACAAAGTGGCTTCGCAATGTAAAAACTAACTCCCATTTCCTGCCCTGTAGAAGCTGTTCAAATGCTATCAAAGTCACTTGTAGAGTGCAATTACGATTCGCCGCGGTTTTTATGACCTGATCGCCCAGCAGTTCTCCACGATTTTCTCTGCTGGCTGTTATTTGTCGTACTACACTAAATAAAATCACATCTCGGCGATTCCAACAACACCTACAAAAAGCACCTTTGTGTATTGGAATCATGCTTCACCTTTTCATTTTCACCTATTCCCCAGCTTTCGCAATACCATAGGCCAAGCGCACGAAGCAAATCTTTGAGTCCTTGTAGTGTAAAAACGCCCCAATATCAAGTTCGCAAATGCGTTCACGAAGGTAAGCCAAGGGCAACGAATCGCTCACGCGTCAATCCGATAACAAGTGCAATGTAAAGTTGGTAACTGAATCGGGTATGGTTGAAAATATGCGCGCTCAAGCAGCTCGGTGAGACACTCATGGTCGTGCTTGAGGGTTTTGTGGGATTTCCAATCCAACGCGAATCCCATAACTGTGCAGTGTAAAGCGGGTAACTCAGGGTTCTCACGTATTTTTAAAAATCATTTTCCATAGTTTTTCAATACCTTTCAATACTAAATTTAAGAAGTTCAATACCATTACTTCTCTTCATTTTTTGAAGTTCGTAATCATGAAACTCAATTTTATACATTGCATAACACTGCATAAATAATGAAGTGCTTTGCCTTCAGTAAAATTCTGCTCGGATACTTGAGATTTCTTTTCCATTTAGAATTTCCATATTTTTTCAATACCTAATGTATATTTAGGCAAAATTCAATACTTTTTCAAGGTCTTGAAAAACAATTTTGAAATTCAATACTTTTTCAATACTTTCAATACCCTGTGGGAACCCTGGTACCTGATTCATATTACTTCTTTACTTTGAAGCCTAGGCTACCTTAGCTTTCTCGCCCTTTTTTATTTATACCTACTATAGGCCTAGTATTTGGCTAAACTTGGTTACTTTTGTTTTCCAGGCCTTTTTACCATTGTTTTTTCATCTTTTTTACCATGGTTTTATTTGAATAAGAGCTGATGATGCCTACCTACTAGTAGTAGGCGAAATAGATAGCCTACTCTGTAAGATCTCAGTCACAGTGTATGATGCTGTGCTGGGAAAGGATTCCTCTTGATTATAGTACACTCAGTAAATAGACTTTTTACCGAGATTAAATACTTCTTGTCCTATGGTATGCAAGCGCTGTGGAAGCAACTGTGGTTGCGAGGCTGGTATTTTTAATGCCAAATTCTTGAAATATAGCCTTTTTGGAACTGTTTTACCATGAGAAAATATTGTTTGGCATATACGTTATAGCCTAGTCTGGTTTGTTTTTACCCTTTTTAATGATGTTGGCAAAAAAACGTTGTTTGGTGATGTTTATTTAACCGTGGCTGCTTTGATCTCAAACTAAAGAAATTCTTCAGCCTGTTTGGCATTTATTAAAGCTTATTTGCTATATTTTGACAAAATATTTGGCGTATTTAGTTCATTATGTGAACCTGGACATCCAAAAATGGGTTTTCTGTGACTGAGTTTTGTGATAGATCTTGTGGAATTGTGAGATAAATTTAAAGGGCTAGCACGAGCCACATAAATACTCTTACCTTGAAGCATTACAATACTTCAATGCTAATCCAAGTGTGTCTCTTTGCATATCGTTATTTGTCACATGGCCACTTCAACCAATAGTGTTTGACTAACGGCAAAAGAGCCTTAGCACATCTTGCCTCAGGAGGCAAAATAGACAATGTCTTTTAAAAATTTTTTGCAAAAGGAGATGGTACTTTTTGAGATTAACAAACTACAGCCTGGGACAAAAGTTTAGGGACACTTTACATTTTGCTATAATTCTTTGTGCAAACTGCCATAGCTTTTGTTTCGCCCAATCCTTTCACATAATTTTTGTTTTTCATAATTTATTAGTTACTTAACACGGTTAAAAACATAACAAGTTTGGACAGATTTGAAAAAAATACGTTTGCAATTAATATTTTGTGTGGTCACCCTTGCTTTTGATGACTTCTTGCAGGCGATGTGGCATGCTGTCTAACAGGTTGCAGCAATAATCTGGTGTGATGTCTCTAACCCAAACTTCTTCTATTGGTGTTTGAAGTGCCTCAATGTTTGAGAAATGTTTTTCTGAAACTTTCTTCTTTCTAAAGTTCCACCAAGTTTTCTATAGGATTCTAATCCGGACTGTTTCCTGGCCACTACAACCTTTAGATATGTGTTTGCTCAAAGAAATTCTTCACTAGCTTGCTTCGAGTACATGGAGCACCACCATGCATGAAAATATGGACTCTCATGTGGAGCTCAAGCTGGCCCTTCAACAAATCAACATATTTTTCACCATTCATGGTGGTTCACGGTGCCAAAAAATGAAGTCCAGCTGTCTCCCTTAAGGGCATCGCTTCCCATATCATTTGACTAAGGGATGTTTCACTGTTGGGGATGCGTACTTTTTCTTGTAGCGTGTTCCAACAAGCTTCCAAACACAATATCTTTGAACAGAAAACTGCTGTACAGTAGACTCGTCCGAAAAAAGTATCTTTTTCCCAGAGCTGGGCAGTAGCGCGCCACTAAAATAGCGAGCTACTGTAGCGAGCTAATTTTCCAGTAGCGTCAGCGGCAGCGTCGCTCTTTTTTGAAAAAAATAACTGATGCGATAGCGAGCTATCACCGTTTTACCGCTACTGCTATTCGCTACTTTGGCGTGAGTAGTGGCCCAAGGAAGAAGTTCGCAAGAGCTCTTCTGTCAGCACACGTTGATAGTGACTGCTCTTCTCACGGTTTTGCGCTGATTTTGGATGATTTGTTTCCGGTAAGTTAGCAGCATTAGGAAAGATTTAGCTCAGGTTGCTTTTGACCCGATCGATAGGTTCCACGTTAGTTCGGTAAAAACTGAGCATCAGCGACAAACTTTGAAGCAGTTGGGGTTTCGAAGCATTGGCTACTGCTACCGGTAAAGCTGTGTATGACTGAATTGAATGCTTGGAAAAATATGGCACTGGGTTCAATATTTCGCTGCATGTGCAACTACGGTTTTCATTTTGAAGCATATGTCAGTATGACAGTTTTTGTAGCTTGGTTCGACTTCAAGATATTTGGCTGTATGCATAACTTGAAGCAAACTTATGATTCTGTCTAAACGACAGTGGGGTAGCCAGGGGGAAAAGGCAAGGTCGTCACCAGCGGGGGGGCCAGTGGTGCCCGGCCCCCCCATTTGAAATCGCTGCCCCCCATTTCACGTTTGGTCCCCCGGTTGCTACATGCATCCAATACTCTTTTTAAAATGTGACCCCCCTTCTGGTTTTTGGCCCGCCCTGCTGCTAAACCTGGCGACAGGCCTGGGAAAAGGGAGATATCTGTCCCCGGGTGCAGCATTTTGAGGGCGTGAATTGAGGTTGGAATGTCACGTACCAATTACAAAATGTCGAATGTGAGCGGATGCTAATAAATACGAGTTACAAAATGTCGAATGCCAGTCGCTGATACCCAGTTGCAAAATCTCATCAAGATCACCAAGGTTCGCAAAGCGAGCAATTACGAACCATAGTGACGCTGTGAAGGCGTCGCTTGTGTCTCCAGCAACCAGCGCCCGCATGTGGTTTGACTGACGGTTGCGTCACAATGCTTTCAGATAACCAGGCTTGCGAACTTTCCCACTTCGTTCTCATTCATAGTTGCGTCACAATGGACGGGAATCCAGCATTCACAGTGCATGCAATTGCGCATGCTTTCAGAGCAGCGATAAACCGCAAATAGTATGTTGTTACGACAACATATCTCATGTTAAGGAAATTATTTGATGGATTTGATGTGGTTCCGAAGGTAATTATGATTATTTTTTTGTGGGATGTTTAAATAAATCCTGACTACTTTTGCAAATTTCTAATTGCAAATGGGCAACAGCGTTGCGTGCATTAGTTTTAATTATAATTGTGTAATTTTCAGTTACTTTCAGGGACGCGCGAAGAGCGGGGGCATTGCTTCCCCTGTTCTTTCAAAAGGAAGGCAACGGGTGCGGAGCTAACTTTTCATCACAGTATCATAGGGAATTTCATGGTTAACAAGATCTAGTTGAAACAAATTTATTGCAGCTATTCACGCACCCACAACATTCATAATGGTTTTCTACACTCTCTGTTATTATTTTTGGTGTCAACATTGTTGTTGAACAGAAACAAACATATTGGTGAAGAATTTTTGGTTTTTGTAAGTTTGCATTTTCCTCAATACGTTTTTGTGACCCGTGCCCTAGCGGTGCTCCAGCTGCTACCTGTGTTTTATGTAATTTCACCTATAAACTGAGCATCTCCACAGACACGATTATCGAAATCCAGATCACAAAATTGCTAGCAAAACTTCCTACAGAGAGTCACTGCCGTTAGATATTTTCTAGGTTAAAATATGTGACGCATTTAAATCTTATCAGCATTTTGACAAAATAATCGATAAATTTTCAGCAGCAAAAATAGGGAAACTTTGTCCTTGGAATAAGATAATTGCATGTAAAGCATCAGATTGCAATGTTTCTTTTATTATACGCTGCCACGAACGGCCTAGGGAGCGCTTGAACTGAATTTGGCCCCAGGCGCGGTAAACCTGAGGTATGCCACTGCTTGAAGTGTCGTTTGTTTTTTGCAAAGTGCTTTCATGTCTGTTGCTGCTACGTGATACTGTAGATAAAAGCGCTGTTTGGCATTTACGTAGTCGTATTTAATTTCGTTCAAACCAGCACGAAAAACTTCTTGTAACTTACCTTTGTAATGAAATGTCGCTTTTCTGTTACATCGCACTTTTTCTTGCCTCAGGTGTTTGAAATGATGTGCAATATTTCACAACACTGCGTTTTCATCATAGGCCATGCGGTAGTCAGATTAGCCAAAAAAGGGAGAGGGGGACCAAAACAATGGTACAGGAGACTTACAGAAAGCACAAAACATGCAGCAGATAATAAATCTTACAAAAAACACAAATATTCAGAAGGCAATGGCTATTCATTGAAGAGAGGCAAGTGGGGAAGCAACACTGGTTAATGCACTGAAGATGGCTAAAATAAAATCAAACTTTCACACAGGCCAATATACTGACAGCGTTCCCCCTGATCACAATATACTAGCAGCGTATCCCCTGATCACAGCCAGGGACAAGTCTGGTGGAACCACTGTCACTCCCGGGGGTCACCTGACACGTCAACTAGTTTGTTTGCAAGGCACCTAAAAAAGGAGGCAGTGGACTTGCTGCACACACAAGTGGCTTCAATTGCAACTGGATGAAAGTAATAATCGTCAAGGAGGTCATTGTGTTTTCAGCATTTGTCGGTCTCAGCATCAGTTGCTACACTGCCTGGTTACCAAGGTAAAACTAGCCAGACTTTTTCCAACCGACTTTTCAGTAGATGCGAGGTTCGTAACATATAGTTAACAGGCAGAAGTGGTAAATAAAAGCAGACTTCGTGAGATTTATGACATTGGTACGCCTGAAAACACCTTCAATATCACTATCACGCTAAAATTTTTCAGGAATCGCAAGTTGAAGTCATACAAATTCCGTTCAAAATGTGCACTCAAATGACCATATGCGAAAATTCGGATATTTCAAACTTATAAAAAACAACTTTCCACAATCGACATTACATTGATCTTCGCATCACCGTGTTTGTACACTTTAGCAGGTTCGTGCAAAAGAAAGATCTCGGGATAAACTTTTAGCAGAGTGGGAGAACGAGACCTATAACTGACCCTACCTATTTGCTCTTCCGGCGTCAAACAGCCATAATGTCGCATTGAAAATTGTCATGTTTGGCTTAACATTTCAATATTTTCCGCAAAACACACAGCATTAATATTGGTATCTAAGTGTTTGTACGCTGTAGTAGATTCATGCAACACAAAGATCATGGGATAAACATTTAACAGAAAGGAGAACGAGACCGAAAACTGACCTTACCTATTTGCTCTTCCGGCGTCAAACAGCCACAATGTCGCGCTGAAAATCGTGATGTTCAAGCTAATGCTTCAATATTTTCCGCAAAACACACAGCATTGATTCTGATATGCACGTGTTTGTACGCTGTGGTAGATTCATGCAACACAAAGATCATGGGATAAACTTTTAAGAAAATGGAGAACGAGATCTATAACTGAAACCTTTTTGTTCTTCCTGCGTCAAATTGCTATATACTCGTAATGTCGCACTGAAAGTCGTAATGTTTGACTTAACATTTCAATATTTTCCGTAAACAACACGGCATTGATCTTGGTATATACGCGTATGTACACTGTAGGAGATTCATGCAACACAACGATCTCGGGATAAACGTTTAATGGAAGGGAGAACGAGACCGAAAACTGACCCTACCTATTTGCTCTTCCGGCGTCAAACAGCCATAATTTCGCGCTGACAACCGTCATGTTTAACCTAATAACCTAATATTGTTTAACCTTGACAGGTTCAGTGGATCTTATCATTAGATCCTCTGAAAAAAATGTATAGTCAGGATTTGGAGAGAAAACAGTGATGAAGGAACCTTTTTCAAAGTAAGGGGCACAACACAAGTGCACGTCAAAAAAACTATGGAAATTTTTGTTATTAAGCGATTTACTTTAAGAATTCACCCAATGCTTATTGCGTTGCTTAAACATATTTGAGGAAATTCTAAATGTAAAAGTGAGGGGCAGGCCCTTCCAGAAAAAGTGGGGGGAGCTAGACCCATGCGGGCCGGATTTACCAATAGGCTATGTAGCCTACGCTTAAGCCTAGGACCTCAAGATCAAAGGGCCCTCCAGCAAACTGTGGTACGCATAGAGTCAATTGCCGGTACTATATATGATCAGCTCGACAAATAAACATTCGTCAACAATTTATGTTTTTAATTTTTATTCATTTAATCATATTTTGTGTCTATAACGCCAGGGTCTTCCAACGAGCTTTCATCAATCTCAATATGACCGTTGGTCGAGCCGCATGCCGACTGAAGAGTCGACATGTTCAAAGCACTTTGACTGCGTCCTGCGTTTGGTGAATCGTGTCGATTGTTACGTGCGAATTAGGCGAAAGTTTCGATAGGCACCTGATCAAAGCTTAAAGGTTATACTGCAGATAAGAGACATGTGTAAGGCTAGCATTACCCTACAATAAAAACACAGTTGCTTTTTCTGATCTTGAACAATACAGCTGCTGGTTAGCGTTTCTGTTTGTTAGCGTCTCTATTGTAAGCAAACGGCAAGAAAAGGACAGAGCAGCGCTTGGGTCTGACGTCTGATGCCTTAGATCAGTGGTTCTTGGTCGGTCTATCTAACCACGCGGAGTCTTATTTCTTAGTTTGATGGTCACAAAGTGCTCAGGAGAAAAGTCTTTTTAAAGATTCAAAATAATTAAAACTGAATTAAACGATAACAATGTTCCAGGACAGGTTGTCCAACATTAAGCATTTGATGATTGTAGCTTTTTATTTCTCAACACGTGTTGCAATAATGACAACATAAGGGAAGTTTAAACCTCACTTCCTTTTGTGCGATGGTTTCGTTGTGTTCGATTCTTTGCAGTCTGGAAAAGTAACAAACAATCGAATCGTGATCCTAGCAGTTGCAACCATTTGGGATGTTTTACTTGACGTGTTTTGCTCGTGTGTGCAAGATTTTTACAGCCCTTTCTTTATGGCCGCTACATATATCTGTAGTGTATTTGGTTTTTAGGAAATTGTGTATTTTCGGTGCTACTATTGAGCACAGTGAAGAAAAAAAAGATGTAAGGTTGACGTAGTCCATGTGTTTTTTGAAAAATTTAACCGTGACCTTTTGTTTGTCTCCTGTTGCAGTTGACTGCATCGCCCTGAACTACCGAGGCAAGCACAAGCGAAAGATGGTAATTCGGGGCATTAACTAACAAGAAAGCAGCCAGCAGCAATAGAGCTCCCATCACTGAATTCTCTCTATGCTTTCACTGGTCACCACATTCAACTATCAATCGCAACTATAGTATCAGTAGATCACCCATCGAGTTCACTCTGCTACTACTAGGTTGCACTATCATTGCATAGGGATAAATGAACAACGATAATTCGCTTTTGGTGACAATCACAGTGACTTTTTTCTCATGGGCACCATCTAGCGGTGACCATTTATTTACATGTGGCGCCATCTTCTGACCGCCACACTCCTCTGTCGAAATTACAATACTGTTCCCGCCAGCCAAGCATGCATTACACAATCCCGTGTCATTTAACGCTTTTGCGCCAAAAGTAAGAATAAGCGCAGTCATCGTGGGGCGCTTGCTGTAAGGATCTACAAATTTTTGACCTATTTTAGAGCAGTGGTTCCCAACCTTTTGTTTGCCATGTACCCCTTAAGCATTCCGATACATGAACCTGTACCCTTTCAGCATTTCAACAGATGAACAATGAACATGCACCCTTAAATCTCGTATGACAAAATATTTTATCATGATTATTCATAGATATATTCAACAATAAGCACATGATTTTGATACATGCATGAATATTTCGAAATAAATATAATGTAACAATTTTTTCTCTTATATTGCTAACCTCAAATGTACCGCTTCTGATAGGCAAATGTAGCCTACCCCAGGTTGGGAACCTCTGTTTCAGATCGTCATTTTCGGCCTAGCACCTTTCTATTTTCACTAGTAACAGTGGGAGATGGTACCTTACAATTGGATTAGCTTAGGCCCTAGGGGCATCGCATCAGCTAAATCCGGCTCTGGGTATGCTGAAGGATTTAAGTGTAACAGATATAAGCTATGTTGATTCCAGAATTGAGTCAAAACCATGCTTTGACGAAATTTGTTCCACACGGAGAGGTTCATAGGATCACATTCTTTCTTCTTTGTGCTTCAATTGCCACGCTGCATCGTCTACTGGCATTATTTCTGCTGTGTAGCGAACCGCCTGATATGCTGTGACTCGTGCGACATGAAAGAGGAGGCGAGGGGCAAAGGTGAAAAGCGAAGATAATCTACAAGGAGATGTCAGTTTTAACGGTTTGCAAAGTAATCTATTTTTTGTCTCTTCCCTTGACCAAGTTGCAAAACATCAAATGACGGTGCTCAGCCGGTTCGGCGTTCATATCTGTAGAGCATTCTGGGTCGAGTTAAATGTGAATGAAGTTTACATATCGTAAGCGACTTTTCACGTGGCGGTTGCTGCATACATTCAACATTGCGTTTAAAAATGTGCCCCACCTTTTGATTTTTGGCCTCCCCTGCAACGACATCCTGGCGACGGCCCTGGCACAAACACGTAGATACCAAGATCAATGCTGGGTGTTTCGCGGAAAATATTGAAATGTTAAGTCAAACATGACGATTTTCAGTGCGAAATTATGGCTGTTTGACGCCGGAAGAGCAAATAGGTAGGTTCAGTGTTTGGTCTCGTTCTCCCTACTGTTAAAAGGTTATCCCGCGATCATTGTGTTGCATGAATCTACTACAGTGTACATACGCGTATATGCCAAGATCAATGCTGTGTGTTTTTCGGAAAATATTGAAATATTAGGTCAAAGATGATGACTTTCAGCGCGACATTACGAGTATATGGCTGTTTGACGCAGGAAGAACAAATAGGTAGGTTCAGTTATAGATCTCGTTCTCCCTTCTCTTGCAAGTTCATATCATGATCTTTGTGTTGCATGAATCTACCACAGCGTACAAACACGTGCATATCAAGATCAATGCTGTGTGTTTTGCAGAAAATATTGAAGTATTAGATTAAATAACCTTATAATGAAAATTACGGCGACAGAAATCGATACAAATGACATATTGCAAATGTTTCGATAACTCCTGTTATCATCATCAGTGCATTGCAAATAGAACTGCAGTGATCTTGCTGCAGGTTTTTATTGGTCATTCAGGAGAAAAGCGCTGCAAAAAAATGAAAAACGTATAAGGCTGTTTCGGTAGTGACGTAGAGGCGAGAAGCATACGTAGTCACATGACTCAGCTGGATACGCGCCAATGGTGATGGCGCGTGACGTCATGAGTGAAGCATGAAGCTCTGTTACAAGTTAAAATGCATAGAGGCATCGACGGGATGTTTGCATTCAGCTCTGGTTTGTGTTCTTGAATCAACAAAGATTCAAGAATCTGCAGCCGTCGCCAATTGTTGTCACTGCCAATGACCTGAGGGTTGTGAAAGTCAACCCGATGATCTGGGTTGGCTTGCAAGTTGTAATGAAAATTACTGTTTGAATTCATGCGTCTTGTACTCACACTGCACTGATTAGTTTTTCGCTGATTGTTTTCGCGTTCCATGCAAGCGGTTTATATTTAGTTTGGGTCATTTTCGCATTTACTGCAGTACTGTTAACATGTCTTTTCTTCCGTTTCGTTCGTTACTGTAGTTCGAGATTTAAGTTTATTTAAACCTTGACAACAGGTTTGAGGTGTCATTCTTTACAATTTAATAAACTTAAATCTAACTGTCGAAGAGTGCATGGATAAAGTATTACGGCCCAGTCGACTAGATACTGATCCTAATTCGCAAGATG